>Ga0209911_100055_pt1 | contig 138797 bp, 126 predicted proteins | sample FECB21metaG_FD_188301 | JGI IMG/M metagenome (GOLD analysis project Ga0209911, IMG submission 188301) | Cyanobacterial communities from the Joint Genome Institute, California, USA - FECB-21 (SPAdes) (version 2) | ecosystem: Environmental > Aquatic > Thermal springs > Hot (42-90C) > Microbial...
TGCTCCTGCAGCAGGCGCTCCTGGCGCTCGCGGATCAGCTCACGATCGCCTGGCGTCTGCGCCAGCGCGATAGCGGGAAGGGAAAAACACAGCCATATGGCCAAAGGGCTAATACGGAAAGACATGCTTTCAGTCCTTTGAATAGCAGGAAAATGACGGCGGAAAACCGGCGCAATTTTAATCACATATCAATAGGCCATCAAAGGTCAATTTGATGACATTCATCACACAAGGCGAAATGCCATCATGACTCCCGATGAACGGCACTGAGTGCTTTCCCTTGCCACCGCGCGCCCTTCCTCCCTAGCCTAAGGCCCTCGCAAAAAGGAGCCGTTGCCATGGACCACCCGCAAAGCTGGCGCCAGCGCATCTACATCATCATCTTCGAGACCAGCACGCCGGCCGCTCAGCGCTTCGACAACTGGCTGCTGGTGACCATTCTCGCCAGCCTGGTGGTGGTGATGCTCGACAGCATCGAACACTTCCACAACCAGTACGCCGGGCTGTTCAGCGCACTGGAGTGGGGCTTCACCGCGCTGTTCGCCATCGAGTACGGCTTGCGCCTGTACAGCTCGCCCAAGCCGATGCGCTATGCCTTCAGCTTCTTCGGCCTGGTGGATCTGTTGGCGGTGCTGCCGGCCATTCTGGCGTTGATGTTCGCCGATGCGCAGTACCTGATAATCATCCGCGCCATCCGCATGATCCGCATCTTCCGCGTGCTCAAGCTGCGCCAATACCTGACCCAGGCCAATTTCCTGCTGGTGGCGCTGCGCGGCAGCAAGCAGAAGATCATCGTTTTTCTGGTCAGCGTCTCGACACTGGTCACGGTGTATGGCGCGCTGATGTACGTGATCGAAGGCCCTGCCAACGGCTTCACCAGCATTCCCACTGGCATCTACTGGGCGGTGGTGACGCTGACCACGGTGGGCTTCGGCGACATCACGCCGCAAACGGCACTGGGGCAGATGCTGGCCACGCTGGTGATGATCACCGGCTATTCGATCATCGCCGTGCCCACCGGCATTTTCACCGCCGAACTGGCCAATGCCATGCGGCTGGAGGGGCGGATGGAACATGACTGCCCGAATTGCCGGAAAAAGCACCATGAATACAACGCGGCATTTTGCAGTCGCTGCGGAGCAGCGCTGTTTGGCAGGCCGGTTGCGTCCGCATCGCCAGCGCGAAGCTCACCTGAAACAGACTGAAGCAAAACCGAACGGCTATCGCGTGGTCATAACGTCGCCCTGTGGGCTATAAAGCCCGACTTTTTTAATAATAAGGAAGCGTGCCATGGCCGTTACCACCAATGAATCTACGGCACCTGCCAAGGCCGCCTGGATTGGCCTGATCCTGGGCCCGTTGTTACTGCTCGTTTGCCTGGTCACCGAGCCGCCAGCCGGCCTCTCCAGCACCGCCTGGGCTACCATCGGCCTGACCCTGCTGATGGCTACCTGGTGGTCGACCGAGGCCATTCCGATTCCGGCCACCTCGTTGCTGCCGATTCTGTTGATCCCGGCGCTGGGCATCGACAGCCTCAACGCCGCGACCGCCCCCTACGCCAACCCGACCATCTACCTGTTCCTCGGTGGCTTCATCCTCGGCCTGGCCATGGAGCGCTGGAACCTGCACAAACGCATCGCCCTGATGACGCTGCTGGCCATGGGCAGCAAGCCGAGCAAGCAGATCGCCGGTTTCATGATGGCCACCGCTTTCCTCAGCATGTGGGTGAGCAACACCGCCACCACCATAATGATGTTGCCCATCGGCCTCTCGGTGATCGCCATGCTCACCGGCGAGAAGGACGCCGCCGACAGCGAGCGTGAACGCTTCGCCACTGCCTTGCTGCTGGCAATCGCTTATGCCGCCAGCGTCGGCGGTATCGCCACGCTGATCGGTACCCCGCCGAATGCCTTGCTGGCCGCCTTCCTCGCCGACAACTACGACGTGCAGATCGGCTTCGGCCAGTGGATGCTGCTGGGCGTGCCGGTGGCGGTGATCATGCTGGCGTTAATCTGGTGGTGGCTGACCCGTGGCGGCTTCAACCTGGCCGGACATGACAGCACCCAGCTGATTCGCAGCGAGCTGGCCGAGCTCGGCCCGCTGAGCCGTGGCGAGAAGATGGTGGCACTGGTGTTCGTCATCACCGCGCTGGCCTGGGTGTTCCAGCCGCTGATCTCCGGCTGGGTGCCCGGCGTCAATGACACCAGCATCGCCATTGCTGCGGCGCTGGCGCTGTTCATGATACCGGTGGACATCAAACAGCGCGTGTTCCTGATGAACTGGGAAAGCGCCAGCAAACTGCCCTGGGGCGTGTTGCTGCTGTTCGGCGGCGGCCTGTCGCTGGCTGGCGTGATTCGCAGTACGGGTCTGGCCGAATGGATCGCACAGAGCCTAGGTGCGTTGGGCGCCCTGCCGGTTATCGCGATGATCGGCGTGGTGGTGCTGGTGATCATTTTCCTTACCGAAGTCACCTCCAACACCGCTACCGCCGCCGCCTTCCTGCCGCTGCTGGGGGCGCTGGCCGTGTCGCAGGGCATGCCGGCGGAACTGCTGGCGATTCCTGCCGCCATCGCGGCCAGCTGCGCCTTCATGATGCCAGTGGCGACTCCGCCCAATGCCATCGTGTTCGGCACCGGGCATATGAAGATACAGTCGATGATCAAGGCGGGCTTCGCCCTCAATCTGTTCGGCGTGGTGCTGGTGACGGTCATCAGCTACCTGCTGGTGGGCCTGATCTGGGCGCATTGAGCCTGGATAGCAGCCACAAAAAACGGCGCCTTCGAGCGCCGTTTTTTGGTTCTTCGCTTTCTGCGGGAAAGTTACGCTTGATACCGCTGCCAACGATACAAAGAACCTTAAAAAATACTGTCCCAGCTTCTGGTGGTAAATGCGCTGATATCTATATATTCACCGCTCCAGGACTTGAACGTCAGCGTGCCATTAAAATCCGGGTAGACCGTCTTTTTTTCATTCAGCAACCACAGCTGTACATTTTCAATCGGCTTCGAGGTCACTTTCAAATCGCCACTCTCTGGCGCCATATGCGGCAAGCTATAAACAGCGCGCTTTAGCTGCCCGCGATAGCGATAAATCATCGGACTGCGATAATTCTGCGTTTTTGGTCGATAATACTGGTTATAACCAACAATACTGATTTCATTGCTGCTAAAGCTGACAAACATGAAATTTGGAGTTTCACTGGCAATCAGGCTGTTATCCGCCAGCATTCTCGACGCGTCTTCAGGACTTAGCAGGCTATTATCTTTGCGATCAAGGCCAGTATAAACATGAAGACCCTGCAGATCAGTCATGGCTTTCAACAACAGCTCTTTCGAGGGCGTCGGGTGCATCCAGCGCACCGAACGAGACGTACAGCCGCTGACAATCAACAAAGCGATCAGACAGATCGCTAACCGGCCAGCCGTAGCGGGAGTTAAATACGAAGGTCTCAGCACAGTATCAACCCTCGCTGTTGTAATTGCAGGTTCAGCTGGTCGATCTTAGGCTGTTTTGTCGTTACACAGACGAAACGCGGGTTTTCATGTAGGTAAACCTTGCCATCACGCTGCAGCATGCCGACCTCCAGCAGTTGCAACCCAGCCTGCTGCAATTGCTGCTGCAACACCGGCAGATAAAAGCCACCGGCATCATACATAAACTCTTCACGACTGATTGCCTGAACCGGAAATCCCTGCTCATCATAAAGACTGTCGGTAGACAGGGTAATGCCGGCCTGCTGAACCGGTACTAACGCATTCAATCCATCAACGCCCCAGGGATCAAATTCCTTCCATTCGACATAACAAAGATAACGCTCACCCAATAACGCATCCAGCCAATAAAGCTGCTTATACTCTCCCTGCCGCTCATCAACCGCAGGCACTGTAGTATATTTTTCCGAGAACCCCGGAATGGCCTGCACCAAAGCAGCTAACAGTGTTCCATCACTCATGCTTTATCCCTTTAGCTTATGTAGGTGAAGTGTCTTTACTCTTTTAGGTTACTGGAGCGACCAACCAGTCATTGCGGCAGCCATGTCAACCGACATGCATCAGCCTCAAAAGAGGCTGATGGATTAAATGAAAACGGCGCCATAGGCGCAGCTGAAAGTCCAAGACAGTTGTCTCACCGCGATTGATAGTGCCGGTACAACCCCGGCGGGATACCCGAGCTGTCGGTTTCCTTCCACGGCCCGCCGGCTTGCGACGACCAGTTCCAGCCGCCGTCCCAGCGGTAGAAGATACGCTCGCGGTAGTACAGATCACGTGCGCCCTCGACCACATAGACGCCCAAACCCGGATTCCAGTGGCTCTTTACCCCAGGCGGCGGCGCGTAGCGCGGGTGCGACGGCTGCTGCACCGGTGGCAGCTCGCCAACCGGTGCACTCGGCTGCTGCAATGCGCAGCCACTCAGGCCAAGCCCGAGCGCGCAGGCCAGCGCCAGGCGCTTCACTGCGCCTGCCCGTCGCGGCTGTCGATCAGCAGCGCCTGGACGTCACGGGTGGTGTTGGCAACCGGCCCGGTCTGGCCGCTCCATTCGCCCTGGGTGGCGTTACCGGCGCGCGATACACGCGCCACCAGTTGCACCTGGTCGAATCGGGAAATCTTCAGTTCGGGCATCATCGCATCCACATCGGAGAGGCTGATCTGCACCGGCAGGTCGGAGACCTTCAGGCGTTTGACCGCCAATGGCATCGGCGGGCCACTGAGTGCGCGGGCGAAGACGAATACGGCATCGTCCGGCTGCACCTTCTGCTGCACTTCAGGTGACAGCGATACGCTGACCTCCAGCGCATGCACCTTGGCGCCCGGCTCGGCGGCAGCGCTGGGCTGCTCGCCCTCGCCCATCTGCTGACGGGCGCGTTCGATACCGCCAGCGATGGCCGCACGCGACGGGTCCTGCTCCGGCAGCACGGCGACCAGACGCTCCCAGTAACGCACGGCATCAGCATAGCGCTGGCTTTCATAGGCGGCGATGCCGAGCAGGCCGAGGCTGGTGACCTCTTCCGCATCGGCCTTCAGCGCTTCGTCGGTGAGCGTCTGCATCTGCTCGCTCCACTGCTTGCCTTCAGCGAAATACAGCGCCTGCGCCCACTGGCCGAGCAGCTCCGGGGCACGCCCGGCGATCTCAACGGCACGCTCGAACGCCTTGGCGGCATCGCCGGCACGCTCCTGCGCCATGTAAGTACGACCGAGGAAGTACCAGGCCTCGGCAGACTCCGGCTGTTGCTGCACGGTCTGCTCCAGGCGCGCGGTCATTTCCTCGATGCTCTGCGGCTGCATGGCGGCCAGTTGGCGAGTCTGTACGACCTCATCGACAGCGCCCCAGTGCAGGTACAGGGCCACGCCCAGCACCGGCACCAGCAGCGCCGAGACCAGCGGAATCTTGCCGCCGAGCACGCTGCTGCGGCGCTGTACGCCTTCGGTGTCATCCAGCAGCTCGCGTGCTGCCTCAGCGCGGCCGGCCTCCATCTGCGCCTCATCGAGCACACCGGCCTGGCGCTGGGTTTCCAGCTCCTGCAGGCGCTCCTGATAGAGGGTGACGTTGAGTGCGGTGCGGTCTTCTTCGGCCTGCAGCTTGCGAATGCGCAGTACCGGAATCAGCAGAAACGCCAGGGCAGTCAGCAACAGCAGCCCGGCGGGCAACCAGAAATCGATCATCGGTCTTTCTTGTCCTGAGAGTTTTGCTCGAGCAACGCGGCGAGGCGCGCCTGCTCATCGACGGAGAGGCCAGCGGCCGAGCGGTCTTGGTTCTGGCCACGGCGGCGCAGGACGATCACCCCGAGCACACCGAACCCTATTACCAGCAAGCCGGCCGGGCCGTACCAGAGCAGCAGCGTGCGGCTGGTCAGCGGCGGTTTGTAGAGCACGAAATCGCCATAGCGCGAGACCAGGAAGTCGATGATCTCGTCGTTGCTCTTGCCCTCTTCGAGCATGCGGAAGATCTCGTTGCGCAGATCCATGGCGATCGGCGCGTCGGAGTCGGCGATGTTCTGGTTCTGGCACTTCGGGCAACGCAGCTCTTCGATCAGATTGCGATAACGCTGACGCTCGGCCTCGTTGGCGAACTCGAAGGTATCGATGGCGGCATGCGCGCTGGCCAACAGGCCAAGCGCCAGACCGGCCGAAATCAACAGACGCTTCATGGCTGGGCCTCGTCGACCAGTTGCTGGTAGATCGGCGCCAGTTTCTCGCGCCAGACGCGCTCATCGATGGTGCCGACGAACTTGTGGCGGATGATGCCCTTGGCATCGACGAAGAAGGTTTCCGGCGCGCCGTATACACCCAGGTCCAGACCGAGGCTGCCTTTGGCGTCCTCGATGTTGAGCTGATAGGGGTTGTGCAGGTCGCGCAGCCATTTCTGTGCCGGTTCGCGTTGATCCTTGTAGTTGACCCCATGGATCAGCACACCAGCCTCGGCCAGCTTGTTCAGCACCGGATGCTCGTGACGGCAAGCCGGGCACCAGGTGGCCCAGACGTTGACCAGAGCAGGCCGACCCTTGATGTCGGCCTCGCTGAGGGTGCGCTCGGGGTCGTCCAGAGATGGCAGGCTGAACGCCGGGAACGGCTTGCCGATCAGCGCCGAGGGCAACTCGGACGGGTCGAGGAACAGACCGCGATAGAGGAATACGGCAATCGCCAAAAAGGCCAGCAGCGGCAACAGCAGGAGCAGGCGTCTCATGCGCTGGCCTCCTGCATGCCAAGGGCTTCACGCACGCGGGTTCTGACCTTGATCCGGTAGCGTTTGTCAGCCGCGGCGAGGAAGCCGCCGAAACCCATCAGCAGCGCGCCCAGCCAGATCCAGCGGACGAACGGCTTGATGTGCACCCGCACTGCCCAGGCGCCCTGCTCCAGCGGCTCGCCGAGGGCAACGAACAGATCGCGAGTGAAACCGGCATCGATGCCCGCCTCGGTCATGGTCGCCTGCTGCACGGTGTACAGGCGCTTCTCCGGGTGCAACACACTGATCTGCCGCTCACCGTCGAAGACGCGTACCGTGCCCTTGTCGGAGATGAAGTTGGGGCCTTCATGATGCACGGCGCCGTCGAACTGGAAGCGATAGCCGCCCAGCTCCACGGAGTCGCCCGGCGCCATGCGCAGGTCGCGCTCGTAACTGCCCAGGCTGGTGAGCACCACACCCAGGGCGCACACGGCGAACCCGAAGTGCGCCATCTGCATGCCCCAGTAGCTGCGGCCCAGACTCGGCAGGCCCTTGATCAGGCCCTTGTGGCGCGTCTTGTCGAGAATGTCGCGCACGCCTGCCAGGATCACCCAGAAGGCCAGCAGGCAGACGGCCAACACGGCCCAGTTGAAATCGCCATGCAGGAAGGTAGCGGCTACCGCCAGCACCACGCTGGCCACCAGCACCGGTGCGAGCATGCTGCCCAGCCATTTCAGCGGGGTGTCCTTCCAGCGCACCAGTACGCCGACACTGATCACTGCCATCAGCAGCGCCATCAGCGGCAGGAACAGCGCGTTGAAGTAAGGCGGGCCGACCGACAGCTTGGCACCGGTCAGGGCGTCGAGCACCAGCGGGTAGAGCGTGCCGAGCAGGATCATCGCCGCCGACACCACCAGCACGATGTTATTGACCAGCAGCAGCGTCTCACGCGACCACAAACCAAAGCCGACCTGGCTCTTGACCACCGGCGCGCGCACGGCGAACAGCGCCAGCGAACCACCGACCACGATCAGCAGGAAGGCGAGGATAAACACCCCGCGCTCCGGATCGGTGGCGAAGGCGTGTACCGAGGTCAGTACTCCGGAACGTACCAGGAAGGTACCCAGCAGACTGAGGGAGAAGGCCGCGATGGCCAGCAGCACGGTCCAGCTCTTGAACACACCCCGCTTCTCGGTCACGGCGAGGGAGTGGATCAACGCGGTGCCCACCAGCCAGGGCATGAAGGACGCGTTCTCCACCGGGTCCCAGAACCACCAGCCGCCCCAGCCCAGTTCGTAGTAGGCCCACCAGGAGCCCAGGGCGATACCGATGCCGAGGAAGGCCCAGGCGACGATGGTCCACGGACGCGACCAGCGCGCCCAGGCGGCGTCCAGCTTGCCACCGAGCAGCGCAGCGATGGCGAAGGCGAAGGCTACCGAGAAACCAACATAGCCCATGTACAGCATCGGCGGATGCACGATCAGACCGAAGTCCTGCAGCAAGGGGTTGAGGTCGCGGCCGTCGGCCGGCGAGTTCGGCAGCAGGCGCTCGAAGGGGTTGGAGGTGACGATCAGAAACAGCAGAAAACCGATGCTGATCATGCCCATCACCGCCAGCACACGGGCGAGCATCTCTTCCGGCAGGTGGCGCGAGAAGATCGCCACGGCGAAGGTCCAGCCGGCCAGGATCAGCGCCCACAGCAGCAAGGAGCCTTCGTGCGCACCCCATACAGCGCTGAACTTGTAGTACCAGGGCAGCGCGCTGTTTGAGTTGTTGGCCACGTAGGCGACGGAGAAATCGTCGACCATGAAGGCATAGGTCAGGCAGATGAACGAGAACAGCAGGAAGGCGAACTGGCCCCAGGCAGCCGGCTGCGCCAGGCTCATCCACTGGTGGTCACCACGCCAGGCACCGATCAGCGGCAGTGTCGCCTGTACCAGGCACAGGCACAGCGCCAGGATCATCGCCAGATGGCCGAGCTCGGGGATCATTGTGCGCTCTCCTGCTGATAGCCCTGTTTGGCGGCTTTGGCCTCATTGTGCTTCTGCATCATTCCGCTCTTTTCCAGCGCCTGCATGACTTCAGGCGGCATGTAATTCTCGTCGTGCTTGGCCAGCACCTCGTCGGCCACCAGCACGCCCTGTTCATTGACCCGTCCCAGGGCGACGATGCCCTGCCCTTCACGGAACAGATCCGGGAGGATGCCGTGGTAGCGAATGGTCACGCCGTGAGCGCCGTCGGTGACGACGAAGTCGACTTCCAGGGTGTCGGCGGAACGCTTGACCGAGCCCTCCTCGACCAGGCCGCCGGCCCGAATGCGGGTATCGACCGGAGCTTCGCCTGTGGCGATCTGACTGGGGGTGTAGAACAGGTTGATGTTCTCCTGCAACGCGGTCAGCGCCAGCGCCACGGCGATACTGACGCCACAGAGGATGGCCAGAACGATGTACAGGCGTTTCTTGCGAACCGGATTCACTTCGACTTCTCCCGGCGCAAACGGCGCGCCTCGTCTTGCAGGTAACGGCGGCGCGCCAGGATTGGCAGCACCACATTCAACGCCAGGATCGCCAGGCTGATGCCGTAGGCGCTCCAGACGTAGGGGCCATGGGTACCCATGGCGAGAAACTCGGAGAACGACGCGAAACTCATGCCTTGCCCTCCACCAGCGTCTGCACTTCGGCTTTCACCCAACTGCTGCGCGCTTCACGCCTGAGCACTTCCAGGCGCATGCGATAGAGCAGCACGGCGCCGAAGAAGCAGTAGAAACCCAGCACCGCGAGTAGCAGCGGCAACCACATCTCCATCGGCATGGCCGGTTTTTCGGTGATTTTGAAGGTGGCGGTCTGGTGCAGCGAGTTCCACCACTCCACCGAGTACTTGATGATCGGGATGTTGACGACGCCGACGATGGCCAGCACGGCGCAGGCCTTGGCGGCGCTGTCGCGGTTGCTGATGGCGTTGCCCAGGGCGATGACACCGAAATACAGGAACAGCAGGATCAGCATCGAGGTCAGGCGCGCATCCCAGACCCAGTAGGTGCCCCAGGTCGGTTTGCCCCAGATGGCCCCGGTAAGCAGTGCGATGGCAGTCATCCAGGCACCGATGGGGGCGGCCTGCTGCACGGCGACGTCGGCCAGTTTCATCTTCCATACCAGGCCGACAATGCCAGCAATGGCCAGGGTCACGTAGATCGACTGGGCGAGGAAGGCTGCCGGAACGTGGATGTAGATGATGCGAAAGCTGTTGCCCTGCTGGTAGTCCGGCGGCGCGAAGGCCAGCCCCCAGATCAGGCCAGCGGCGATCAGCAACACGGCAGCGATACTGAGCCAGGGCAGCCAGCGGCCGCTCATCTCATAGAACCACTTGGGCGAACCCCATTTGTGAAACCACGTCCAGTTCATGCTCGACTCATTATTCAGGCCTGATCCGGCGGTTACCCGGTCAGATGTCAATCACGGTTCGTTGTTATTCACCGACGCTGATGGTCAGACCGGCGGCAATCGCAAAAGGTGTCAGGGTCACCGCCAGAGCGGTGAGGCTGGCCAGCCACAACAGGTGGCCGCTAGCCGGCAGTCCTTGCAAGGCCGCCTGCAGCGCCCCGCTGCCAAGAATCAGCACCGGGATGTACAGCGGCAGGATCAGCAGCGCCAGCAGCAAGCCGCCGCGCTTGAGACCAACGGTGAGCGCCGCGCCCACCGCGCCAAGCAGGCTCAGCACCGGGGTGCCGAGCAGCAGGGAAATCAGCAGTACCGGCAGGCAACGCCCAGGCAGACCGAGCATCAGCGCCAGTACAGGCGCCAGCAAAACCAGCGCCAGACCACTGAAAAGCCAGTGTGCCAGCACCTTGGCCAACACCAGAAGAGGCAGGGGGTGCGACGAAAGGACCCACTGCTCGAGCGAGCCGTCCTCGAAATCACTGCGGAAAAGCCCGTCCAGCGAGAGCAGCACGGCCAAAAGCGCCGCTACCCAGACCAGGCCGGGGGAAAGGGTTTGCAACAATTGCGTCTCCGGCCCCACCGCCAATGGGAACAGCGCGATGACGATGGCGAAGAACACCAGCGGGTTGGCCAGATCGGACGGGCGACGAGCGAGCAGACGCATTTCGCGCGAAAGCAGCTGAGTGAAGACGTTGCTCATGCGGCGTACTGCCCCAGATCCAGATCGCGATAAGCCGCCGGTTTGTGCTGCAGGCTGTGGTGCGTGGTCAACACCACCACACCGCCACGCTCGCAATGGCCGGCCAGGTGCGCTTCGAGTTGCGCCACACCGCTCTTGTCCAGCGCGGTGAACGGCTCATCGAGCACCCACAGCGGCGGCGTATCCGCCAGATACAGGCGTGCCAGGGCCACACGGCGCTGCTGGCCGGCCGACAGGGTGTGGCTGGGAACGTCCTCGAAACCGCGCAGACCGACCGCCTCCAGCGCCTGCCAGATCGCCTCGCGACTCGCCGGGCGATGCAATGCACAGAGCCAGGCCAGGTTTTCTTCGGCGCTGAGCAGGCCCTTGATGCCGGCAGCATGGCCGATCCATAGCAGGTTGCGCGCCAGCTCGCTGCGTTGTGCAGCCAGGGGCTGGCCCTGCAGGAGAATGTCACCGGCGGTCGGCTGACGCAGCCCGGCGATCAGCCTTAGCAGGCTGGTCTTGCCGCTGCCGTTGGGGCCGCTGATCTGCAACATGTCGCCCGGCTGCAGGGCGAAGTGCAGCTGCTCGAAGAGCATGCGCCAGTCCCGCTCACAGCTGAGCGCCACGGCTTCGAGAAGGGGAACGGAACGGGTCATCGATACCTGGCAGGGTTAAAGTCGACGGTGCTTCGGCCGCTATACTGACGCGTGCCGGAAGTGCGGTGCGGAACGGGCCGGCATTATACATGTCGCATCACTGTCCCCGCAGTCAGCATTTTCGACAGGGTGTTAATCTGTGGCAGGTAAATCGGCCGTAGGGTGTACTCGCGAAGCAGTACACCATCAGATACGTGAGAGCCCATGAGCGAAATCAGCAGCCCACGCCCGCTTCCCCCTTCCGTGCCGGTGATTCGCAACACTGCGACCGCGGCAGACATGGCCGTGCGCCTGTTACAACCGCTGGAGGGCATGCTGGCGGCCGGCGAAAGCGCCAAGGCCGAAGTCGTGGCGATTCGCGAGCAGGCGCAAAGCTTCCAGCTTCTGCTCAAACTGACCCTCGCAGGTGGCAAGCAGGCGACGCTGCAAGCCGAAAGCCCCAGGCCACTGACTCAGGGCAGCGCGCTGGTGGTCACCGCACTGTCCGACACCCGATTGGCGCTGGCCTTGCAGGCTGGCGGCGACAAGCCGCTGACCAGCCTAGACCTGCAACAACTGCCGCCCGGCACATTGGTTCAGGGCAAAGTGGTCAGCCGCGACGCGCTGCCGCCGCAGGGCGCGCAGACGATCTATCGCCTGGTGGTAAACCTGCTCAATACCCCGCTTGCCGGCAGCAAGCTGGCGCTCGACAGTCCGCTGGCACTGCCGCTCGGCAGCCTGCTCAGCGCACAGGTGCAGGGTAGCCAGAGCCTCGCCTTCCTGCCGCTCAGTGGCCGCCTCGATCAACTGGTGCTGGGCCAGCAACTGGCCGCACAACAGAATCGCCAGGCCTCGCTGGAGGGTTTGTTCAAGGGCCTGCAAAAGCTGAGCGGCGGCGACGAAGCGCTGCGCGGCAGTATCGACAAGCTGCTTGGCGCTCTCCCCGATAGCACTCAGTTGAGCACCGCGAAAGGCCTCGCTCAGGCGCTCGAAGGCAGTGGTGTGCTGCTCGAAGCCAAACTGCTGCAGGGACAGAGCGGCACATTACCGCAGGACCTGAAAGCCAACCTGCTGCGCCTGATCGCCCAGCTTATGCCGCAACTGCCAGGCGGCACCGGTCCCCTTGCCGGCCTGCAGAGCGCCCTCAGCCAGAACCTGCCCAACCTGGCCCGGCAACTGCTCGGCGCAGGCGCTGCCGGTTCGGCGCGCCAGCAGGCGCTGACCTTTCCCCTGCCCTCGCGCTTGCTGCAGAACATGGATGGCGAGGCCGACCTGGAAACCCTGCTGAAGCTCGCCGCTGCAGCCGTCTCACGGCTGCAGACCCACCAGCTGTCGAGCCTGGCGCAAACCCAGGTCGACGCCAACGGCAACCTGCTGACCACCTGGCAGTTGGAGCTACCCATGCGCCATCAGCAGGAGGTAATTCCCCTGCAGATCAAACTGCAGCGCGAGGAACAGAACGCCAAGGGCGAGAAGAACGAAACCAAGGAAACGCTATGGCGAATCGATCTGGCCTTCGACCTCGATCACCTTGGCCCGCTACAGGTTCGTGCCCAACTGCTACGTGGCAGCCTTTCCAGCCAGTTATGGGCCGAACGCGCCGATACCGCATCGCTGATCACCGCCGAACTGGGCAACCTGCGTGAGCGCCTGCAAGCCGCGGGTCTGGAGGTCGGCGAGCTGGCCTGTAGCCAGGGCATGCCGCCGCAAGGGCCGAAAACCTCGCTGGAACAACGCTGGGTGGATGAAACCGCATGAGCCGCAAGCCGAAGTCCGAAGCGCGGCAGGCCATCGCCCTCAACTACGACGGGCAAACCGCGCCGATACTCAGCGCCAAGGGTGATGACGAGCTGGCCGAAGCCATTCTCGCCATCGCTCGCGAATACGAAGTACCGATTTACGAAAATGCCGAATTGGTGCGTCTGCTGGCGCGCCTGGAACTGGGCGACGCCATTCCGGAAGCGCTATATCGCTGCATCGCCGAGATCATCGCCTTCGCCTGGCACCTGCAGGGCAAGACCCCGCCCGGTTTCGAGGCCGATGCTGATGCCGAGCGCGACGTGACCCCGCCGCTTCCCTTGCTCAAGGGCCCGGCGAACTGAGCGCCAGCTGCTCGTTGACGCTGCCCTTGCTGCTTGGCATATCGAACAGCTGCCAGGCGAAGTAACCGCCACGAAAATAGAACACACGGGTAAAACCCCAGCCAACTGCCTGCTCGGCCGCAACGGCGCTCTGCGCGCACATTTCACTGTCGCAGTAGATGACCAAGGGCACCTCACGCGGCCACGGCACCTGCGCCAGAGATGCAAAGTGCCCGCGCAGGTCCAGATGGATGGCCCCCTCGACATGCCCCCAACCCCACTCGCGGGCCGGCCGCACATCGATGAACAACGCGCCATGGTCGTGCAAGTGTTTGGCCTGCATCACGTTGACCGTGATCGCACCCGCGACCTGCAGTGGCGCCTCCTGGGCAACCAGGGGCTGGCAGAGCAGCCAGCCAACGCAAACCAAAACCAGACGATGCATGACCAATCCTCCCGTGACGACCACAGCCGGATGCACTGCCTTCTATCAGCGTAGATGGTCGCTCAGGGGCTCTAGGATTGATTGCACAGGCGGCAAGGCCTGCTAAGAACGCGCTCGACTATGCATCAAGGCGTGAGGAAGGCTATTGCGACTGGCCTGCCTTGGGCGTGTGCAGGCGACTGATCAGCTCGGCCTCGGCCTTGCTCAGGCCACAGGACTGGGTCAGATCCTCGACGCTGGCGCCCATACCTACCAGGCGCGCAGCTTGGGTGAAAGACAGACTGCTGGGGTCACGCTGTTCGATCTGGCTGACCTTGTCCGGCAGCGGCGCCACCACGCGGCGCAGCTCATGCAGCTCTTCGCCCATGCGAATGCTGCCGGTCAGGTAGGCGTCGAGACGCTTGCTCAGCTCCCTGATCCGCGCATCGCGCACAGCGTCACGCTTGGCCTGCTCGTCCAGCAGGCGCTGCTGGTTGCGGTACAGGCCTTTGCAGACGATGCCCAGTGCCACGCACAGCAGCGCCACGAAGGCCAGGGCCGCGGCAAGCATGGCAAACTCGGACATGGCTCAGATGCTCTCCAGCTCCGACCATTCTTCCTCGGACATCATCTTGTCCAGCTCGACCAGGATCAGCAGCTCGCCGTTCTTGTTGCACACGCCCTGGATGAACTTGGCCGACTCGTCGTTGCCGACGTTCGGTGCAGTCTCGATCTCGGACTGACGCAGATAGACCACTTCGGCCACGCTATCGACCAGGATGCCGACCACTTGCTTGTCCGCTTCGATGATTACGATACGGGTGTTGTCGGTGACCGGCGCCGAACCCAGGCCGAAACGCTGGCGGGTATCGATCACGGTGACTACATTGCCGCGCAGGTTGATGATGCCCAGCACGTAGCTAGGAGCACCTGGTACCGGGGCAATCTCGGTGTAGCGCAGGACTTCCTGCACCTGCATCACGTTGATGCCGTAGGTCTCGTTGTCCAGGCGAAAGGTCACCCACTGCAGAATCGGATCTTCGGCACCTTGTGCAGAACTTTTCTTCATGTCCCTAGCCTCATCAAAAACCGCTCAGTGCGGCATGCGCGGGTCGACCCGCTTGTCATCAACTATAGAGCCCGTTGACACAGACTCACCAATTCTCAATGCAGTTTTCCGCTATTCAGGCGTTTCGCCCCGCCACTGGCGATCAGTTCGGCCAGTGCCGCCACGTCAAGCAGCGCACACATGTGCTCGATCACAGTACCGGCCAACCAGGGCCGCTGGGTACGCTGACTGCGCCACTTGACCTCGCTCGGGTCCAGGCGAATCGAACGGCTGACCTGATGCACCGACAGCCCCCACTCGTAACCCTGCACCGAAATCACGTACTGCAGGCCTTCGCGGAAGTCTTCACGGTAACGGTCTGGCATCACCCAGCGCGCGGTATCCAGCACCTTCAGGTTACCGGCCTGGCTCGGCAGGATGCCGAGAAACCACTCCGGCTGACCGAACAGCGGTGTCAGCTCCTGCCCTTCCAATGGGTAGATCGATCCCAGACAGATCAATGGCACGGCCAGGGTCAGCCCGGCGACATCGAACAGCAGGCATTCGAAGGGTTCCTCGGCCCAGGCCGGGCGACCATCGGCCAGCAGCGCAGCCGGCTGCGGTAACGGTTCGGCAGCGGGGGCAAGCGCTGGCGGCGCCTCGTCGATGACCGGAGTCTGTGTAGGCGCCCGTAATTCAACCAGCGCGACTTCCACCTGCGGCTCGACCACGGTAGCCAGCGCGACGGGCGCTACCGGCTCGACCAGTCGCGCATCACGCACCTGCTCCTCGAGGACCGCGGCCTCGAACTCGTCGAGACTGACGGACATCTCCAACTCGGCGGCGGCCTCCTGCAACAACCCGTCGAGGTAGGACTGCAGGGCCAGCTGGGAACGCGTGGCGGTGGCGAGGTTACGACTCATGACTGGAACCCGAAATAAGATCTTGACAGCCTATCGGCCGCTGCATGCTCCGACTTGAGTGACGCAGTTCAACACAGACGCTCATTTCAAGCCACCTGCGCCGCCGCCTGATGGCTGAGCAAATGCTTGAGCAGCGCGCGATAGGCGATCACGCCACGGCTGTTCGCATCGAACTGTGAAGGCGTACGCCCTGCCCGACTGGCATCGCGCAAGCGGGTATCGACCGGAATATAGGCCGGCCACAGATGATCGGGATAAGTATTGCGCAGAACACGCAGGGTGCTCATGGACGCCTGGGTACGACGGTCGAACAGCGTCGGCACTATGGTGTAGGGCAAGGCCTGCTTGCGCGAACGGTTGATCATGGCCAGCGTGGTGATCATCCGCTCCAGGCCTTTCACCGCGAGAAACTCGGTCTGTACCGGGATCACCAGTTGCTGGCTGGCTGCCAGGGCGTTGACCATCAGCACGCCGAGCAATGGCGGACTGTCGATAACGGCGTGATCGAAATCCTCCCACAGCTGCGCCAGGCTCTTGGCGATGACCAGGCCCAGGCCACTCTGCCCGGGCGACTGGCGCTCAAGCGTGGCCAGCGCGGTGCTCGACGGCAACAAGGAGATATTCTCGTGGCTGGTGCTGTGCAACAGCTGCTTGGGCAGGCCTTGCGGCACATTGCCCTGGTGCAGGAACAGATCGAAGCAACTGTGCTCCAGCACATCGGGGTCATGACCGAAGTAACTGGTCATCGACCCATGCGGGTCGAGGTCGACCACAACCACACGCTTGCCGGCATCGGCCAACAGGCCTGCCAGGGCGATGGAGGTGGTGGTCTTGCCGACCCCACCCTTCTGATTGGCTACTGCCCAGACTTTCATTTTCTCTCATCCTCCCGGCAATAGGCGCTCAGGCCGAGAATGGCTGTCGCACGCACGCAGCAGGCGACTGGGATTTGACGGCTCACGACTGTGGAACCCCCGACGCAGACGCTGGTGCAGGTTGCGTGCCAGCCTCTGACTGCTGGGTCGCAGCACTGCCAGCGCCACGTCGCGTATCGAGGTTACGCGAAATCACCAGCACCACCCGACGATTACGCCCTCTGCCCTCCGCAGTGGCATTGTCAGCCACCGGCTGGAACTCACCGTAACCTACGGCAGCCAGACGTGAAGGGTCGACGCCATCCATGGCCAACATGCGCACGATGCTCGCCGCGCGTGCCGAAGACAACTCCCAGTTGGTTGGGTATTGAGCGGTCTGGATCGGCAGGTTGTCAGTGAATCCCTCCACCTTAACCGGATTCTGATAGGGCGCCAGGATCTTGGCGACCTTCTCGATAATGTCGAATGCCTGATTGTTCGGAATGGCATCACCGCTGGGAAACAACAGACTGGAACTAAGCTCGATCTCGATCCACATCTCGTTGCCGCGCACGGTCAGCTGATCACTCTTGATCAGCTCGCCAAACACCTCGCGCACGCTGGAGGCGATGCTTTGCAGGGTCGAGTCCGAGCTGGGATCGTCCATCGTGGTGTCGTCAGGCTCGCTGGTGCGCGGCCGATCCTCACCGACCGGAATCGGCTTGATCGAGCGATCGGGCTGATTGAACACACCAGTCAGCGAATCAGAAAGAATTTTGTACTTGCCTTCATTGATCGAGGAGATCGAGTACATCACCACGAAGAAGGCGAACAGCAAGGTGATGAAGTCAGCATAGGAAACCAGCCAACGCTCGTGGTTCTCGTGTTCTTCATGGTGCCGCCTGCGTGCCATGCCATGCCTCCATCAGTCCATGAAGCCTTGCAGCTTCAGTTCGATGGAGCGCGGGTTCTCACCCTCGGCGATGGACAAGATGCCTTCGAGGAGCATCTCACGGTAACGCGACTGGCGCATGGCGATGGCCTTGAGCTTGTTGCCCGCCGGCAACAGCAACAGGTTGGCAAAACCGACACCGTAGATGGTGGCAACGAACGCCACGGCAATACCGCTACCAAGCATGCTCGGATCGGCCAGGTTGCCCATGACGTGGATCAGCCCCATCACCGCACCGATGATGCCAATGGTCGGTGCATAGCCGCCCATGCTCTCGAACACCTTGGCGGCCTGGATATCCCGCGCCTCCTGGGTATAGAGATCAACCTCCAGAATACTGCGAATGGATTCCGGCTCGGCGCCGTCGACCAGCAACTGCAGACCTTTGCGCGCATAAGGGTCCGGCTCGGCATCGGCCACGGCCTCCAGGCCGAGCAGGCCTTCCTTTCGCGCCACCATGCTCCACCCGGTCACACGATTGATGCCACCGACCAGATCGATACGCGGCGGGAAGAAGATCCAGCGCATGATGTTCATGGCACGCTTGAACACCTGCATCGGCGCCTGCAGAAAAGCCGCGCCCAGCGTACCGCCGATGACGATCAGCGCCGCCGGACCGTTGAGCAATGCTCCAGCGTGCCCGCCTTCGAGATAATTGCCGCCCAGAATGGCAACGAACGCCAGGATGACGCCAATCAGACTCAGTACATCCATGCGCATGTTTCCGGCTTAGCGTTTGTCACTGGCAGGCCTCGGCCAGGTGCCGGCCGATGTCATCCAGGCCGTACACCGCATCCGCCAGATTGGCTTTGACCACGGCCATGGGCATGCCATAGATCACGCAACTGGCTTCATCCTGCGCCCACACCTGGCTGCCACCCTGCTTGAGCAGGCGCGCGCCCTCACGGCCATCGGCGCCCATACCCGTGAGCACCACGGCCAGCACTTTGTCGCCATAGGACTTGGCCGCTGAGCCGAAGGTAATGTCGACACAGGGCTTGTAGTTGAGACGTTCGTCGCCCGGCAAAATTTTCACCGCACCGCGCGCATCGACCATCATCTGTTTGCCACCAGGCGCCAGCAGCGCAAGGCCGGGGCGCAGAACATCGCCGTCCTCAGCCTCCTTGACCTGGATACGGCACAGCTTGTCCAGACGCTCGGCGAAGGCCTTGGTAAAGGCCGCCGGCATGTGCTGGATCAAAACCAAAGGCGCCGGGAAATTGGCTGGCAATTGGGTCAGTACACGCTGCAGCGCCACCGGGCCACCAGTAGAGGTGCCGATGGCCACCAGCTTGTAAGCCTTGCGCTTGGGCGCAGCTGATGCAGCACCACCTGGCGCTGGTCGCGCTGGAACAGCAGTAGCTGGTGCAGCAGGCCGCGCCGAGACAGCAGGACGACTCGTCGGCGCCGTGCTCGGACTAGCCGCAGTCGGCGCCGGAGCCACTGCAGCCGAACTGAAACGACGGTTGCTACGGGCGATGCTGTGCACCTTCTCGCACAACATCTGCTTGACCTTCTCGGGGTTACGCGAGATGTCTTCGAAGTTCTTCGGCAGGAAATCCACCGCCCCTGCATCCAGAGCATCGAGCGTGACACGGGCGCCTTCGTGGGTCAGCGAGGAGAACATCAGTACCGGCGTCGGGCAACGCTGCATGATGTTTCGAACCGCAGTGATGCCATCCATCATCGGCATCTCGTAATCCATGGTGATCACGTCGGGCTTGAGTGCCAACGCCTGATCGATGGCTTCCCGCCCATTGGTGGCCGTACCCACGACCTCAATGCTGGGGTCAGCAGACAGAATTTCCGAGACGCGCCGACGGAAGAAACCGGAGTCGTCCACCACCAAGACCTTGACTACCATACACACTCCTAGACAGCGTAGACCTCAGGCCTACGCCGCGAAACATCAGAAACGTCGAGCGTAGCGTTTGAGCATACTCGGTACGTCGAGAATCAACGCGATGCGTCCGTCGCCCGTGATCGTGGCGCCGGACATCCCAGGCGTGCCTTGCAGCATCTTGCCCAGTGGCTTGATTACCACTTCTTCCTGACCGACCAATTGATCGACGACAAAGCCGATGCGCTGACTGCCAACGGTGAGGATCACCACATGGCCTTCGCGCTGACCTTCATGGAAGGCCTGCGGCACCAGCCAACGCTTGAGATAGAACAGTGGCAGCGCCTTGTCACGCACGATCACCACTTCCTGACCGTCAACCACGTTGGTACGCGACAGGTCGAGATGAAAGATCTCGTTGACGTTGACCAGTGGGAAGGCGAAGGCCTGGTTCTCCAGCATCACCATCAGCGTCGGCATGATCGCCAGAGTCAGCGGCACCTTGATGATGATCTTCGAGCCCTGCCCCTTCTGCGAGAACACGTTGACCGTGCCATTGAGCTGGGAAATCTTGGTCTTCACCACGTCCATGCCGACACCGCGGCCGGACACGTCGGAAATCTCGGTTTTGGTCGAGAAACCAGGGGCGAAGATCAGGTTGTAGCATTCGAACTCGTTGAGGCGATCAGCTGCGTCCTTGTCCAGCAGGCCCTTCTCCACCGCCTTGGCGCGCAGTACGTCGGCGTCCATGCCTTTGCCGTCATCGGTGATCGACAGCAGGATATGGTCGCCTTCCTGCTCTGCGGACAACACGACGCGCCCAGCACGGGCCTTGCCGCTCTTCTCGCGTTCTTCCGGGGTTTCCACGCCATGGTCAACGGCGTTGCGCACCAAGTGCACCAACGGGTCAGCCAGCGCCTCGACCAGGTTCTTGTCGAGATCGGTTTCTTCGCCCACCAGCTCGAGATTGATTTCCTTCTTCAGGTTACGCGCCAGATCGCGTACCAGCCGCGGGAAACGGCCGAAGACCTTCTTGATCGGCTGCATCCGAGTCTTCATCACCGAAGTCTGCAGATCGGCCGTGACCACGTCCAGGTTCGATACAGCCTTGGACATGGCCTCATCGCTACTGTTGAGCCCCAGGCGCACCAGGCGATTACGTACCAGCACCAGCTCGCCGACCATGTTCATGATCTCGTCGAGGCGTGCAGTGTCGACCCGTACGGTAGTTTCCGCTTCGCTCGCCGCAGGCGCCTTGTCGGCAGCCGGCGCCGGAGCAGCGGGAGCACGAGCGGCCGCCGCTGGCTCGGCCTTGGCCGGAGCAGGTTTGGCCGGTGCAGCGGCCTTGGCTGCAGCAGCGGGCTTTGGAGCAGGAGCGGCAGCAGCCGGAGCCGGCTCAATGGGCGGCACGAACTTACCCTTGCCGTGCAATTGATCGAGCAACGACTCGAACTCGTCGTCAGTGATCTCATCGCCTGCCGGGGTTGGCGCAGCTGCAACAGCCGCAACTGGCGCAGCGTCTGCGGCCGGAGCGGCGAATTGCCCCTTGCCATGTAATTGATCGAGCAGCGCTTCGAACTCGTCATCGGTAATGTCATCGCCCGCTGGCGCCGCAGCCGGCGCCACAGCAACCGGCGCAGGAGCAGGAACCTCTGCCGCAGCGGCAAATTGACCTTTACCGTGCAACTGGTCGAGCAGCGATTCGAACTCGTCGTCGGTGATCTCGTCACCCGCAGCAGCTGGCGCCGCCGAACTGGTCGCCGGCGCCTCGTCCAGCGCACCAAGCAGTTGTTCGAACTCGCTGTCGGTAATGTCGCCCGAAGCAGCAGGCGCAGCGACCGCCTCGGGTTCCGGTTCGGGCTCTACCGGCTCGGGAGCCGCTGCAGCGCCACCCGGCTCAGCCAGACGCGCCAGCGCCGCCAGCAGCTCAGCCGAAGCGGGGGTTGGCTCGCGGCGCTCACGCACCTCGCCGAACATACCATTGACTGCATCAAGAGCCTCGAGCACCACATCCATCAGTTCCGAATCGACGCGACGCTCACCCTTGCGCAGGATGTCGAAGACGTTTTCGGCGATATGGCAGCACTCCACCAGCTCGTTGAGCTGGAGGAACCCCGCTCCCCCCTTGACGGTATGGAAACCGCGAAAGATGGCATTGAGCAGGTTCATGTCGTCCGGTCGGCTTTCCAGCTCGACTAACTGCTCGGACAACTGTTCGAGAATCTCGCCGGCCTCTACCAGGAAGTCCTGGAGGATCTCTTCATCGGCGCCGAAGCTCATATTGTGTGCTCCTTAGAACCCTAGGCTGGACAGCAGGTCGTCGACATCGTCTTGGTTGGAGGCGACGTCATCACGCTTATCGGCATGAATCTGCGGACCTTCACCCCGCGATGGCTCTTTTAATTTTTCCTGTTCGGTACGCAGCGCTTCATGGTCGTGCTGAATACCGGCAAAACGGTCGACCTGGCTCGCCATGAGCATCAGCTTGAGCAGGTTGCTTTCCACTTCGGTCACCAGCTGGGTAACACGCTTGATCACCTGACCGGTAAGGTCCTGGTAGTCCTGCGCCAGCAGAATGTCGTTGAGGTGACCTGAGAGCTTGGCGCCGTCCCGCTCACTACGGGCGAGAAACAGCTCCACGCGCTTGGCCAGCTCGCGAAAGCCGTCGGCACTGATTTCGCGACGCATGAAACGTCCCCATTCGACGCTCAGGCTTTGCGCTTCGTCGCTCATATCGTTGACCAGCGGCGCGCTTTGCTCGACCAGGTCCATGGTCCGGTTGGCGGCCTTCTCGGTCATGGTTACAACATAGTTCAGGCGCTCGGTAGCATCGGCGATCTGCGACAGCTCCTGAGCGTGCGGCATGCGTGGATCGAGCTGAAAGTTGACGATGGAGTTGTGCAGCTCACGGGTGAGCTTGCCAACTTCATGATAAAGACCATGATCACGAACCTTGTTGAGCTCGTTGATCAGTTGTATCGCGGCGCCGAAGTTGCCTTGTTCAAGGCTATCGACCAGATCGCGTGCATTGTTTTTCAGGGTCGACTCAAGGTCACCCAGCGTGGAGTCATCGTGTTCCATAGCACCCTCGCGGCTGGCATCAGCCGTTGACTCGCTCGAAGATCTTCTCGATCTTTTCCTTCAGCACCTGAGCGGTGAAGGGTTTGACCACGTAACCATTCACACCGGCCTGGGCCGCCTCGATGATCTGATCGCGCTTGGCCTCAGCAGTCACCATCAGCACCGGCAGGTGCTTGAGGCGCTCGTCGGCACGTACGGCACGCAACAGGTCGATGCCGGTCATGCCGGGCATGTTCCAGTCGGTCACCAGAAAATCGAAGCTGCCGCTTTGCAGCATCGGCAGCGCCGAGGTACCGTCATCGGCTTCCGCGGTGTTGGTGAAACCCAAATCCCGCAAGAGGTTCTTGATGATCCGTCGCATCGTCGAAAAATCGTCAACGATGAGGATTTTCATGTTCTTGTCCAAGTCGACCTCCGTACAGTCCCAAACGTATTGCGCTTGCAACTACGTCCTTTAATCGTGAAACCGTTTGCGCCTGCGAGTACGCCGCCATCAGCCAGTGCGCCACTCACTCAGCCGCGAGCGCAGACGCGCCGCGCACTGGCTGTGCAACTGGCTCACGCGTGACTCGCTAACCCCCAGCACTTCACCGATTTCCTTCAAGTTCAGTTCTTCATCGTAATACAGCGCCAGCACCAGACGTTCGCGCTCCGGCAAACCGGCGATGGCATCAGCCAAGGCCGCTTGGAAGCGTTCGTCTTCGAGGTCCCGCGAAGGTTCGAGGTGAGTGTGCCCGGTGTCTTCGTGCAACCCGCCATGCTCGCCGTCCTGCAACAGGTCGTCGAAGCTGAACAGGCGGCTGCCCAAAGTGTCGCCAAGAATGCCGTAGTAATCCTCCAGACTCAATTGGAGTTCGGCCGCAACCTCGTGATCTTTAGCGTCGCGCCCAGTTCTTGCCTCAACGACACGAATCGCGTCGCTGACCATACGGCTGTTGCGATGCACCGAACGCGGCGCCCAATCGCCCTTGCGCACCTCGTCGAGCATGGAGCCGCGAATACGGATCCCCGCGAAAGTCTCGAAACTGGCGCCCTTGCTGGAGTCGTATTTGCGCGAGGCTTCGAGCAGGCCGATCATGCCGGCCTGGATAAGATCATCGACCTGCACGCTGGCTGGCAAGCGCGCCAGCAGGTGATAGGCGATGCGCTTGACCAGCGACGAATAGCGCTCGATCAGCTGGTGCTGGGAGTCCTGCGCCTGAGCCTTGTTATACATACGAAGTCCAGAGGCTGCTGTCATATGGCCGAGTCTGCGGTCGGTTGTTGCACCAGACGCTCGACGAAAAACTCCAGATGACCACGGGGATTGGCCGGTAACGGCCAGGTGTCTACCTTCTGAGCTATCGCCTTGAACGCCAGGGCGCACTTGGATCGAGGGAAAGCTTCATAGACAGCGCGCTGCTTCTGCACGGCCTTACGCACACATTCATCGTAGGGCACGGCACCAACATATTGCAGGGCGACATCAAGAAAACGATCCGTCACCTTGGTCAGCTTAGCAAAGAGATTGCGTCCTTCCTGCGGGCTGTGGGCCATATTGGCCAATACGCGAAAGCGACTGATGCCGTGATCGCGGTTGAGCAACTTGATCAGGGCGTAGGCGTCGGTGATAGAGGTAGGCTCATCGCAGACCACTACGAGAATTTCCTGCGCCGCACGCACGAAGCTGACCACCGCATCGCCGATGCCGGCGGCGGTGTCGATCACCAGCACGTCGAGGTTTTCACTAATGTCACTGAAGGCCTGGATCAAGCCCGCGTGCTGCATCGGCGTGAGACTTACCATGCTCTGCGTGCCGGACGCTGCCGGCACGATGCGAACCCCACCCGGCCCCTGCAGCAGGACATCGCGCAGATCGCATTCGCCCGAGATGACGTCGGCAAGGGTGCGCTTGGGCGTCAAACCCAGTAACACATCGACATTAGCCAAGCCCAGGTCGGCGTCCATCAGCATCACCCGACGGCCGAGATCGGCCAGGGCCATGGACAGATTGACCGACACATTGGTCTTGCCGACGCCACCCTTGCCGCCAGTCACCGCAATCACCTGTACGGGATGCATACCCATGTTCTTTCTACACCTTGTCTAACTTCGACTTGGCCCTACAGGCCGTTGAAAACAGCTGTTGAGGCCGTTCACTCCCGCACCACATGGCAGGAGGGTGCAACATTCTCGCCGCTTCAGCCGGCTCGCTTGGCCGGATTGTGATAGAGGCCGGCGAACATCTGTGCCATGGCGTCTTCACTCGGCTCTTCGGCGGCCTGCAGCCCCACGGCACGGCTGACCAGCTGATGACTACGCGGCACGTGCAGATCATCCGGAATCCGCGGCCCGTCCGTCACATAGGCTACCGGCAGTTGCTGGCCTATAGCCAGACCTAAAACCTCGCCCAGACTCGCGGCTTCGTCCAGTTTCGTCAGTATGCAGCCTGAAAGGCCACAACGCTTGTAACTATGGTAGGCCGCCTTGAGCACTTGGCTCTGACTTGTTGCGGCCAGTACCAGATAATTTTTCGCTTTGATGCGTGCCGAGGCCAGGCTCTCCAACTGCAGACGCAGCGCCGGATCGTTGCCTGGCAGCCCAGCAGTATCGACCAGCACCACGCGTTTCTTGGCCAGTGGCGCCAGCGCCTGCAGCAGAGACTGACCAGGATCGACCTGAGTCACCGATACACCGAGAATACGACCCAGGGTCTTAAGCTGCTCCTGCGCGCCAATACGGAAGCTGTCCATGCTCACCAGGGCGACCTGCTGCGCGCCATACTTAAGCACGTAACGTGCAGCCAGCTTGGCCAGGGTTGTGGTCTTGCCCATGCCGGCCGGACCGACCAGGGCGATCACGCCACCCTCTTCCAGCGGCTCGACCTTGGGCGTATTGATCGCGTGAGCCAGATGCGCCAGCAGCATACGCCAGGCCTGACGCGGCTCAGTAACGCCGGCCACCTTGCTCAGCAGCGCCTGCGACAACTCGGCAGACAAGCCCATGCGCTGCAGGCGGCGCCACAGATTGGCCTGCTGCGGACGGCGATTTTGCAGTTGCCCCCAGGCGATGGAGCCCAGCTGTACTTCGATCAGCTCACGCAAACCGTGCAGCTCGAAGCGCATGGCTTCCAACGCGCGCGGGTCGACCGCAGGCGCAGCAGGTGCTGGAGCCTCGACCGGACGCTGCGGCTTGACCGGGGTCGCCGGTAGCTCGGGTGCCAGCAACGACTCATTGGCGAACAGTTGACGGTCCTTGCCAGCATCCTGCTCGGCACGCGTGGTCAGCTCTGCCTGGGCATTGGCGATGCGCGCCTGGGTCTTGCGTAGCTCGGCTTCCAGCGCCGGGTTTGGGCGCACGGGCGCCGGCGCCTGATAATCCAGCGCTGCAGTCAGCTCGACGCCACCGGCGACACGGCGATTGCCGATGATCGAGGCGTCGGCACCCAATTCATCACGCACCAGTTTCATGGCGGTCCGCATATCGGCGGCGAAGAAGCGTTTGACCTGCATGACCCTTTACCTCAGTTCTGGCCAACCGTAGCGACTATGGTGACCTGCTTGTTGTCCGGAATTTCCTGGTAGGCCAGCACGTGCATGCTGGGTACCGCCAGCCGCGCAAAGCGCGACAGCATCGCCCGGACCGGTCCGGCCACCAGCAAAATCACTGGCTTGCCGAGCATTTCCTGGCGCTGCGCCGCTTCCACCAGGGAACGCTGCAGCTTCTCGGCCATGCCCGGCTCGAGGAGGATGCCATCCTCACCGCCCTGACCGGCCTTCTGCAGACTATTGAGCAAGATCTGTTCCAACCTTGGCTCGAGGGTTATCACAGGCAGCTCCGGCTCTAGTCCCACGATGCCTTGCACGATGGCACGGGCCAGCGAGACGCGTACCGCAGCAACCATCGCGGCGGGATCTTGACTCTTCGGCGCGACGTTGGCGATGGCCTCGGCGATGGTACGGATGTCGCGCACCGGCACCTGCTCCTGCAGCAGCGCCTGCAGCACCTTGAGCAGGGTCGACAGCGATACCAGACCCGGCACCAGCTCTTCGGCCAGCTTCGGCGAGCTCTTTGCCAGCAACTGCATCAGTTGTTGCACTTCCTCGTGCCCCAGCAGCTCGTGGGCATGCTTGTGCAGAATCTGGTTGAGATGAGTAGCCACCACGGTACTGGCATCGACCACGGTGTAGCCCAGCGACTGCGCCTGATCGCGCTGAGTAGGGTCGATCCACACGGCCTCAAGACCGAACGCCGGATCCTTGGCGGCGATGCCATTGAGCGGACCGAACACCTGGCCGGGGTTGATTGCCAGCTCGCGATCCGGATAGACCTCCGCCTCAGCGACACTGACCCCCATCAGCGTCAAACGGTAGGCGTTGGGTGCCAGATCAAGGTTGTCGCGAATATGCACCGAGGGCATGAGAAAGCCCATTTCCTGCGACAGCTTCTTGCGCACCCCCTTGATCCGCGCGAGCAGCTGGCCACCCTGGTTGCGGTCGACCAGCGGAATCAGGCGATAACCTACCTCCAGGCCGACCATGTCCACCGGAGTGACATCGTCCCAACCCAGCTCCTTGACCTCCTGGGCCTTCTGCGCAGGCAGCAGCTCCTGCTGACGCTGCACCTCCTTGACCTCGTCTTCCTTGACCTTGCGATTCTTGTGCGCGATCCAGTAGGCACCACCGGCCGCCACCAGTCCAAGGCTGATGAATGAAAAATGCGGCATGCCCGGCACCAGGCCCATGGCGATCAGGATGGCAGCAGCCACCGCCAGCGCGCGGGGCGATGCAAACATCTGCCGGTTGACCTGCGCCCCCATGTCTTCGGAGGTGGACACTCGGGTCACCATCACGGCGGCGGCAGTGGACAGCAACAGCGAAGGAATCTGCGCCACCAAACCATCACCGATGGTCAGCAGGGTGTAGACCTTACCGGAATCGGCGAAGGCCAGGTTGTGCTGCAGCACGCCGATGGCAATACCGCCGATCAGGTTGATGAACAGAATCAGCAGGCCGGCAATGGCGTCGCCGCGAACGAACTTGCTGGCACCGTCCATCGAGCCGTAGAAGTCAGCCTCCTGGGCCACTTCGCTGCGGCGTTTCTTGGCCTCGTTCTGATCGATCAGACCGGCGTTGAGGTCGGCGTCGATGGCCATCTGCTTGCCGGGCATGGCATCGAGGGTGAAGCGCGCACTCACCTCGGAAATACGCCCGGCACCCTTGGTGACCACCACGAAGTTGATGATCATGAGGATGGCGAACACCACGATACCGACCACGTAGTTGCCGCCGATCACCACCTCACCGAACGCCTGGATCACCTGGCCGGCCGCGCCATGACCCTCGTGACCGTTGAGCAGCACCACACGGGTAGAAGCCACGTTGAGCGCCAGACGCAGCAGCGTGGCGGCCAGCAGGATGGTGGGGAAAACAGCGAAGTCCAGCGGCCGCAGCGCATAGATACTGACCAGCAGCACAACGATGGACAGCGCGATACTGAAGGTGAACAGGGTGTCGAGCAGAAACGGCGGAATCGGCAGCATGACCATGCCGAGCATGACCAGCAGCAGCAGCGGGATGCCCAGGTTGCCATGGCGCAAACCTGCAAGGTTGCTGCGTACGTCACCGATTATCTGTGCGCGATCTACTGCCACGTCCCTACCCCAACCCATTCAATCTTTTGACGCGAAAGTACGCCCTGAAGGGGTAATGGCAAGAAGCGTTCCAGAAATGACGAGGCAGCCTACAAGCTGCCCCTTACGGGTCGCGGCGTAGATCCGCCGGGATCGGAAAGTCCGGCAGTGGGCCCGGGGGCTTGCCCTTGCCGGCCTTGTACTGACGAAGCTGATAGACGTAGGCCAGCACCTGCGCCACGGCCAGATACAGACCGGCGGGAATTTCCTGATCCAGCTCGGTGGAGTAATACACAGCCCGAGCCAGTGCGGGCGATTCCAGCACCATCACCCGATGCTCCTGAGCGATCTCGCGAATCTTCAGCGCCAGGAAGTCGCCGCCCTTTGCCAGCAACAGCGGCGCGCTGCCTTTCTCCGGGTCGTACTTGAGCGCTACGGCGAAGTGCGTCGGGTTGGTGATCACCACGTCAGCCTGCGGCACGGCCTGCATCATCCGCCGTTCAGCCATCTCACGCTGCAACTGACGAATACGTCCTTTGACCTCGGGCTTGCCCTCGGTGTCCTTGTACTCGTCGCGCACTTCCTGCTTGGTCATCTTCAGCTTCTGCTTGTGACTCCACAGCTGGAACGGCACATCCACGGCGGCGATCAGGATCAGCCCACAAGACAACCAGAATGCACTCCAGCCGACGACCTGGAGGCTGTGCAGGATCGCCGGCTCGACCGGCTCGTTGGCGATTGCCAGCAGATCGTCCTGACCCACCGAAAGCACCACTAGAGCCACCGCAAGAATGACCAGAAACTTGGCCAGCGCCTTGAGCAACTCGACCAATGCCTGAACCGAGAACATGCGCTTGAGGCCCGCCAGCGGGTTCATCCGACTGGCCTTGGGTTGCAGCGCCTCGGCAGAGAACAACCACCCCCCCAGCGCGATGGGGCCGGCAACGGAGGCGATCAACAGAGCGATGAAGAAGGGTTGCACCGCCAGCAACGCCTGCTTGCCAGAGGCCAGCAGGTAAAGCGCCATGCTGCCTTCGCTCATCAGCACATCACGCGGCAGGCTGAAATTGCCGCGCATGACACCCATCAGCACGTTGCCCATGTAGGCGCCGAAAAGGATCAGGGCTATGGTGCCGGTGAGCGTCACCGCCACCGTGTTGAGCTCCTTGGAACGAGCGATCTGGCCTTTCTTGCGCGACTCTTCAAGTCGCTTGCCCGTGGGTTCCTCGCTCTTGTCAGCACCGCTCTCGCTTTCGGCCATAGCTACCTCACAAGAGCGAATTCGCTCAGTTGCTGCAGGGCATCGCTGGCCAGAGCCTGGAACAGGTTGCCGAAATCGGAAAGCCCCACCCAGAAAATCACCAGGCCCATGGCCAGGGTCAGGGGGAAGCCGATGGAAAAGATGTTCAGCTGTGGCGCGGCGCGGGTCATCACGCCGAACGCCAGATTGATCACCAGCAGCGCGGTGACCATGGGCAGGGTCAAAAGGAGGCCAGCACCTATCACCCAGCTCAGCTTGCCAGCCAGCTCCCAGTAGTGATTGACCATCAATCCTTGCCCGGACGGCAGCGTGACGAAGCTCTCCGCCAGAATTTCCAGCACCACCAGATGGCCGTTTATTGCCAGAAACAACAGGGTCACCAGCATCAGCATGAACTGGCCCAGCACTGGCACCGACACACCATTGGTGGGGTCGACCATGGAGGCAAAACCCAGGCCCATCTGCATGGCGATGATCTGCCCCGCAACAGCGAACAGATGGAAGAACAACTGCAGGATAAAGCCGAACATGGCGCCAATCAGCACCTGCTCGAGGATCAGCAGGAGGCTACGCAGACTCAGGGCATCGACCTGCGGCATAGGGGGTAGCGTCGGCACCAGCACCACACTGATGGCCAGAGCCAGATAGAGGCGTACGCGGTTTGGCACCAGTTGGGTACCGATGATGGGCATCACCATCAGCATCGCGGCGATCCGGAACAGTGGCAGCAGAAACTGGCCGACCCAGCCGCTGATCTGCTCGTTGCTCAACTCCAGCATCGCGCGCAGCCCCTCAACCTATGAGGTACGGAATATTCTGGATCAGATTCTGCGTGTACGCCATCAGCTGACTCACCAGCCAGGGGCCCGACCAGATCAGGGTGATCAGCATCACCATCAGACGCGGCAAGAAGCTCAGCGTCTGTTCATTGATCTGTGTGGCGGCCTGGAACATGGCAACCAACAGACCGACCATCAGACTCGGCACCACCGCCAGACCGACGATCAGCACGATCAGCCACAGCGCTTCGCGAAACAGGTCAACCGCAACTTCGGGAGTCATCAAAGGCCTCGCTATAACGTGCCAAAACTGGCGGCCAGGGTGCCCATGATCAACGCCCAACCGTCGACCAGGACGAACAGCATGATCTTGAACGGTAAGGAGATGATCAGCGGCGAAAGCATCATCATACCCATCGCCATGAGGATACTGGCGACCACCATGTCGATGATCAGAAACGGAATGAAGATCATGAAGCCGATCTGGAACGCGGTTTTCAACTCGGAGGTGACGAACGCCGGCACCAGAATAGTCAATGGCACGTCCTCGACGCCGGCCAGGTCGGTGCGCTTGGACAGCCGTACGAACAGCGCCAGGTCACTTTCACGAGTCTGCGCCAACATGAAGTCGCGGATCGGCCCTTCTGCCCGCGTCAGCGCCTCCTGAGCGACGATCTCCTCGTTCAGATAAGGCTGCAACGCATCGGTGTTAATCCGGTCGAAAATCGGCGCCATGATGAACATCGTCAGAAAAAGCGCCAAGCCGACCAGTATCTGGTTCGAGGGTGTCTGCTGCAGGCCCAGCGCCTGACGCAGGATGGAAAAGACGATGATGATCCGGGTAAAGCTGGTCATCAGCATGACGAATGCAGGGATGAAACTCAGCGCCGTCATGATCAGCAGGATCTGCAGGCTGACCGAGTATTCCTGCTGGCCCTGCGCGTCCGTCGACAGGGTAATGGCTGGGATCGACAGCGGACTGTTGCCCTGCTGAATCAGCGTGCTGCCGCCAGGCGGGTCTTCGGCAAACGCCAGCGAAGTGGCGAGGCTCAGCACCAGCACCAGCAACAAACGCAGCATCAGGATTTGTCCTTCTGATCCTTGCCCATCAGCTCCATCAGGCGCTGGGCGAATTCTGGTGTGGCCTGCTCGGTGTCGGCCAGATGCACGGGCTCCTTGAGCACGTGCAGTGGGGTGATCCGCCCGGTGGACAGGCCCAGCAAAATCTGTTCATTACCCACCTGCACCAGCACCAGACGATCACGCGGGCCGAGCGCTTGGCTCGACAGCAACTTGATCACCTGATTACCGCGCGGAGCCAATTGCTGCATGCGGCGCAGCAGCCAGGCGAGCAGGAAGATCAAACCGATCACCAGCAGCAGGCCGAGCAGCAACTGACCGAGCTGGCCAGCTATGTCGCTGCCCGCCATGGGCGACGCCGCCTTGCCGGTGGGTTCGGCAGCCATGGCCGCCAGGGGCATGCTCAGAAACAGAGCGAGAAGACGAGCCATGGTCAGCGCAGCTTCTTGATACGTTCGCTGGGGCTGATCACGTCGGTCAGGCGAATGCCAAACTTCTCGTTGACCACCACCACCTCACCATGGGCGATCAACGTGCCGTTGACCAGCACGTCGAGTGGCTCACCGGCCAGGCGATCCAGCTCGATCACCGAGCCCTGATTGAGCTGCAGCAGGTTGCGGATGGTGATATCGGTGTTGCCCACTTCCATGGAGATGGACACTGGAATATCCAGGATCACGTCCAGATTGGGCCCATCCAGATTGACCGGAAGATTGCTGGGAGGCGGTGCGCTACCAAACTCTTCCATCGGCGCACGCGGCGCTGCAGGTTGCGCTGCCTGAGCGGACTCCTGCCCGGCCAGCATGGCATCGATATCGTCCTGATCGGCATCACCTGCCTCGGCCAGCGCTGCGGCCCACTCATCGGCCAGTGCCTGCTCCTCGGGGGAGGTATTCTCTTCGTCTGCCATCGTCGTTCCTCGCCTGGCTTCTGCTATTCGTTCGCTTCGGGCCCAGCGGCCCTACGGAGTTGCCAGCGCATCAGCGCTGGCGTTCGATTGGTTCCAGTACCTGCAGGGCCAGATTGCCCTTGTGCGCACCGAGCTTGACCTTGAAGGTCGGCACGCCGTTGGCGCGCATGACCACGTTGTCCGGCAACTCCACGGGAATCACATCACCCGGCTGCATATGCAGGATGTCGCGCAGCTTCAACTGGCGACGGGCAACGGTGGCGGCCAGGGGCACGCTGACATCGAGGATGTCCTCGCGCAGGGCTTTGATCCAGCGCTCGTCCTGATCGTCGACATCGGACTGAAAACCGGCATCGAGCATCTCGCGGATCGGCTCGATCATCGAGTACGGCATGGTGATGTGCAGGTCGCCGCCGCCACCGTCCAGTTCGATATGGAAAGTGGACACGACCACCACCTCGCTCGGGCTGACAATATTGGCCAGCGCCGGGTTGACCTCGGAGTTGACGTACTCGAAGTTGATGTCCATCACCGCGTGCCAGGCTTCGCGCAGGTCTACGAATGCCTGATCGAGCACCATGCGCACGACGCGCAACTCGGTGGGTGTGAACTCACGGCCCTCGATCTTGGCATGGCGCCCATCGCCGCCGAAGAAGTTGTCCACCAGTTTGAACACCAGCTTGGCGTCGAGGATGAACAGACCGGTGCCGCGCAGCGGCTTCATCTTCACCAGGTTGAGGCTGGTGGGCACGTACAGCGAATGCACGTATTCGCCGAATTTCATCACCTGCACGCCACCCACGGCGACGTCAGCCGAACGGCGCAGCAGGTTGAACATGCTGATGCGGGTGTAACGGGCGAAGCGTTCGTTGATCATCTCCAGCGTCGGCATGCGCCCACGAACGATACGATCCTGACTGGTCAGATCGTATTGCTTGACGCTCCCCGGCTCCCCAGCGTCCTCGGTTTCGACCAGGCCGTCGTCGACGCCATGCAACAGCGCATCGATCTCGTCCTGGGAAAGCAGGTCTTGCACGGCCATCTTCGGCTCCCGCTACTGCAACACGAAATTGGTGAACAGCACTTGCTCGACCACAGTGCTGCCCGTTTCCTTCTGTGCCAGCTCCTGCACGCTGGCCAGCGCCTGCTGAAGGAGCATCTCCTTGCCCAGCGGGGTTTGCAGCGCGGCAAAATCCTGACCGGACAGCAGCATCACCAGACGGTTGCGCAATACCGGCATATGCACCTTGAGCTTTTCCATGCCGGCGGCATCGCGGCTCATCAAGGCCATGCTGACCTGCAGGTAGCGGGTACGATTCTGGTGACTGAAATTGACCACGAAGGCGGGCATCAGATCCTGGTAGATAGCCGGCTGGCGCACTGGCGCCGCCGGTGCCGCGGCCTCTGCCGGCTTGGCCTCCTCGCTCTTGTCGCCTTTGCTGAGAATGAACCAGGTACCGCCCACGGAAAGGCCAACGGCCAGAAGCAAACCCACCACGATAAGGATGATGAGTTTGAGCTTGCTCTTGCCGGCGGGTTGTCCGTCGGCAGCCGGTGCCGCTTCTTTCTTAGCCATGCCAATAATCCGTCAGTACCTACGTTCTTTCCGCATTCAAAGGGTTAAGAGCAAGTGTTATGCCAGCATATGAGCAGGCTTGTCTAACTCTGGGCTGCGGATTTAACAGTGCCAGCCCCTTGCTGTCACCCAAAATGCATTCGCCCGAGCACCTTTCGGCAACCCGGGCGAATACAAGTCTAGCGGAGGAACACCGATCACCGGGCATTGCCCAGTGTCGATACGGTACTTATTGACCGCTACTCACGCATAGTAGTCGACCAGCCCACGGCCAGCGGTCAACCGCTCGCCGAGCACTTCCTGATGGACACCAGGCTGCAACTCGTCATTGGCAAGCAGATCATCCCGCGAGTCGGAGCCGCCACGACCACCCTCGCCTTGCCCCTGCCAGCCTCGGTTAAGCGACTGATCGGAAACATTGGCATCCGCCAGGTTCATGCCTTGCTGCGCGAACAACTCCCGCAGACGATGCATCTGTCCTTCCAGCGCCTCGCGCACGCCAGCATTGGGGCTGGCGAACGTCACCTGAGCCTGGTCCTGGGACAGGTTCACGCGCACTTCGAGACGCCCAAGATCTGCCGGGTCGAGCTGAATTTCGGCCGATTTGAGGTTCTGACTGGAAAGCCACATGACGCGATCCACCACGGCCTCGCTCCAGCCGCCCTGCTGCATGGCGACCGGTTGACCCGGCACCAATGGCAGACGCTGCGTAACGCCAGCCTGGTGATTGAGCGCCTGCGTCAGCGCATTGAGCTTGCTGACGAATTGATCGGGTCGAGTGGGTTGAGCGCTGTCCTTGAGACTCTCCAACGTGTCCTTGGCCAGGCTTTCAAGCGGCAAGTCCAGGGTCGGTTCCTCAGTGCTGTCTACTGAATCCTCGCCTTTGCCCATGGCCGCCATGGCTGCAGCGAAGTCAGTGCTGGTGGCCACCCTGGTGCTCTTGATCCCAGCATCCTGCGCGGACTGGGCCTTGCTCACCTCTTCCGCTGGCTGCTTGAGCAGCGCCAGTGGATCGAGAGCGTCTTCTTCCAGCACGGACTCGGCGTTCTCATCGACACTGGCACTAGTACCCGTAATCACTAGTGCTGGCATATTCGGCGACGCCTCGCTTGCCGGAGCCTCGTCCAACTGGAACTGGATACCGCTCAGCGCCATCGCCAGCAACGGATCGAGCTCTTCTTCAGCCCCCTCCTGCGTCGGCAAGGAATTGCCGGAGGCGGCAACTGCCGGTTGCTCGGCGGCAGCAGGGGCGATTTCAGCCTCCCCTTTAGGTGGCGCAGACTTCTGCTCCTGGCTGGTTTTGTCGGTACTGCCAGCGCGCTCGCCAGGCTTGGCCTGACGCTCCTTGGCATATACGTCGGCAAAGCTGGAAGCACCGTTTTTGCTGGGCTCCGGCGCTTTGGCCGGCTGCTTCGCTTTGCTCTTCACCTCAGGCGTGGCCTGTAGGCGTAGGTCGGGCAACGCGGACATGGACGCTCTCCGTCTGATGGGTCGTGACGAGATCAGAGCAAAGGGCGGGCCAACTCGAGAAAAGGCGTCAAACGCGATAGCGCTGACGCTCGGATTTGAACAGGATGCGGACGATGGCGAACTCGCGCTCGATCTGCTCGATCAGGGCCGGAGCCGGATCCAGAGCCTCGCGCCGCCCCGCATCCTCGAGCTCTTTGCACAAACTGGCCAGAAGCACCGCCCCCATGTTGCTGCAGCTGCCCTTGAAGCTGTGCGCAGCCAGGCGTAGGCCCTGCGCATCACCCTCGGTCGCAGCCACATGCAGCAGACGCAGACGCTCCTCGGAATCGGCCACGAAGGTATCAAGCAGAACGGGGTACTCGTCCTCCATGACGTCCTGCAGGGCCGCCAGGACGGCATCGTCGAGATGGATATCGGACACCGGGTCACTCCCAGAACAACAGCCTCGCATTATGCCTCACTGGACCAGCAAAACTCCACGCTGACCCCTTGGCCACCGGGGGAGATCTGGAAGCCATCGCTGAGCTGACGTACCAGAGCAAGACCGCGACCACACAGGGCTTCGTCGCCGGCCGCCATGACGGTGACCGGATCGAATCCGGGGCCGCTGTCCTCGACCCGGACGATCAATCGACCTCCCCCTTCTTCCGGCAGCATCTGCAAGTGAAATCGCACATAGCCGTCATGCAATGAGGCCAAACGCAGACGTCGCTCCCGATAGTACTCGGCAAAGCCGCTGGCATCCTGCTTGAGCGAGGAGTCCAAGCCCATCACCCCATGCTCCAAGGCATTGGAATAGAGCTCGGCGAGCACGGTATACAGCTCACCACCACGCGGACGCAGTGCCCGCACGTCCAGCAGCAGCTGCAGCAAAAATGGCAGGGGGTTGAAGTGACGCAGGCTCAGCGCACGCAACTCGAAACTGGCCGACCAGTCCATCACGCTGCCTTGACCGCTGTCGGCAAAGGCCAGCGGACGAGGATGCTCGTCATCTTCGGCGAGCCCGACCTGAACCAGGCTGACATCATCCTGTTGCTCGCCACGGAACGCCGCCAGCGCCAGCTGGATTTCCTCGAACAGCGCCTGCGGCTGACGATTGGCCTCCAGAACCTTGAGCAGGCGCGCCTCGCCGAATAGCTGGCCTTGTTGGTCACAGGCCTCGAGCACACCGTCACTGAGCAGAAAGATACGATCCCCCGGCGCCAGCGGGTAGACCTCGCAGCGATCGCTGAACGCCGCCGGATCGAGAATTCCCAGGGGTAGATGGCGTGACACCAGGGACTGACGCGGACGACCATCGGCATGTAACAGGTAACCATCCGGCAACCCGCCATTCCACACTTCAAGCAAGCCCCGCTTGCTGCTGATGTTGAGTACGGTGGCACAACAGAAAACACCCACCGGAAGGATGCGCTTGAGCTTGGCGTTGATCTCGCGAAGGATCTCGGCAAGGGCGTGTCCTTTGGCAGTCATGCCGTAGAACACTTCGGCTAGCGGCATCGCGCCAATAGCCGCGGGCAGACCATGACCGGTGAAGTCGCCCAGCATCACATGCATGCCGCCAGATGGTTTGTACGCCGCCAGCAGCAAATCGCCGTTGAACAGCGCATAAGGGGACTGCATGTAGCGGATGTTCGGCGCATCCAGACAGCCGGAATGCGCCACCTTGTCGAAGACCGCCTTGGCCACACGTTGCTCGCGCAACAGGTGCTCGTTGTGTCTAGCGATCAGGTCGCGCTGTTTCAGTACCGTGTCATGCAGGCGGCGCAAACGATCCATCGCACCGATCTTGGCCTCGAGTATCACCCGGTTATAGGGCTTGGCGAGAAAGTCGTCGCCACCAGCCTCGAGACAACGCACCAGCGCTTCGCCCTCGGTCAACGAGGTGAGAAAGATGATCGGCACCATCGCTTCACCGGCCTGATCCTTGATCCGTCGCGCCGCCTCGAAGCCATCCATCACCGGCATCAGCGCATCCATCAGTACCAGGTGCGGGCGCTCCTGCTCGAACAGGGCAACCGCCTCCAGGCCATTGCTGGCGGTCAGCACGCGGTGCCCCTGACGACTGACGATGGTGGACAACAGCATGCGGTCGGCCGCGTTGTCCTCGGCGATCAGGATCGCAAGACGGTCAGGCATGCTCAGCTGATCTTGAACAACTGCTCGAAGTTGGAGATGGCGAGGATCTTGCGCACGTCACTGCTGCAGTTGAGCAGGCTAATCTGCGCCGAATCGCCGCCAGCATGGTCACGCAACAGCAGCAGCATGCCCAGTGCCGAGCTATCCAGATAGCTGGTGTCGCGCAAATCGACCTGATAGCGCTTGGGCGTCAGATCGACGCGCTCATAGGCGTCACGAAACTCCTGGTGGGAGGCGAAGTCGAAGCGTCCTCTAATCACAATGGTCAGCTCTTGCCCGTCTGCCGAGGGCTGCGAGGTAATGGCCATATCTACTCCTTTGTCGAGACTTTGCCAGATAGAGCAATTCACGTCTGAAGGTGTAGCACCTGGCCGGCGACGAGACAACCTCAAGGTTTGTATGAGAAGTCGTCGAGCGAAGGCCAGGCGAGGCAAAACGGTGAGGAGCGGACTGGGCTCGCACTCGATTTCACGAGCTGTAAATGAGCATTTTGACGGGGCCCAGCTCGGCCTGGCGCTCCAGCCCGTTTTTTACCAGGCTTCGCCGAAGGCAGGCACTTTTCGTACTGCACCTGATCAGGGTTCACCACGGTCGACCAGGCGTTGTGCCAGCTCGTCGAGCAGTTTCTGCTCGCGCTTGTCCTCGGCCAGCCGAGCCTCGTCGATGTAGCGTTGGACCAGTTTGCGCAACCCCTCGAGACGCGCATAGCGTTGCTGCCAAACAACGCGCACCTTTTCAAGATTGGCGCGATGCCACTCCAGGCTTTGCTGCTGTTGACCGACTGCCGTCTCCAACTGCGACAGAAAGCGCTGATAGTTCATCAGCCACTGGCCGGAAACGCCTTTACTGCCCTCGCTGATCCATTGTTGCTGGTAGTCGCCACGGAAACGCTCCAGCTCACCCAGCTTGGCTTCGGCCTGGCCGACTAGCCCCTGGCAATGCCCGAGTTGGCGCGCGGCCTCGCGCTCGGCCTTTTCTGCCATCTCGACGACCGGCCGCAGACGCTTTGCGCGACTGAGACTCATCGATGCGCGACCTCAATGACGACGAGAAATACCCTGATAAACGCCATCATTGCCCCAGTACGGCAGCCAATTGCTCACGACTCTGCGGCATGCCCACACTTTCATCCAGCCCCTGACGCAGGTACTGAGCCATGACCGGCTGGCGAGCGATGGCCTGGTCGGTATCCGCGTCGCCGCCCGGAACATAGGCCCCCACACTGATCAGATCGCGGCTCTGTTGATAGCGAGACCACAACTGCTTGAAACGCTGGGCGTGCTTGAGATGCTCAGGCGTCACCACTTGCGACATCACCCGGCTGATCGAGGATTCGATATCGATAGCGGGATAATGCCCTTCCTCGGCCAGACGGCGGGACAGGACAAAGTGCCCGTCGAGCACACCACGCGCGGCATCGGCGATGGGGTCCTGCTGGTCATCGCCCTCACTCAGCACGGTGTAGAACGCGGTGATCGAACCGCCGCCGGCCTCGGCATTACCGGCTCGTTCGACCAGCTTGGGCAACTTGGCGAACACCGAAGGCGGGTAACCCTTGGTCGCTGGCGGCTCACCTATGGCCAAAGCGATTTCACGCTGGGCCTGGGCATAGCGCGTCAGTGAATCCATCAGCAGCAGAACGTTCTTGCCCTTGTCACGGAAGTACTCGGCGATGCGCGTGCAGTACTGCGCCGCGCGCAAACGCATCAGCGGCGCCTCATCAGCCGGCGAAGCCACGACCACGGAGCGCTTGAGACCTTCTTCGCCGAGAATATCGTCGATGAACTCCTTGACCTCACGCCCGCGTTCACCGATCAACCCGACCACGATGATCTCGGCCTCGGTAAAACGCGTCATCATGCCCAGCAGCACCGACTTGCCCACACCGGTACCGGCGAACAAGCCCAGACGCTGGCCGCGTCCTACGGTGAGCAGGCCGTTGATCGAGCGAATACCCACATCCAATGGCTGACTGATGGGATCACGGTTGAGCGGGTTGATGGTCGGGCCATCAACCGGCACCCAATCCTCGGCCTTCATCCCGCCCTTGCCATCCAGAGCGCGGCCGGTGCCGTCGAGCACTCGGCCAAGCATGGACATGCCCATGGGCAAACGCCCGGCATCGGGCAGCGGCACTACGCGTGCGCCGGGCGCAATACCCGCCAGACTGCCCGCCGGCATCAGATAGATCTTGCCCCCGGAGAAACCCATCACCTCGGCCTCGACCTGAACCGGGTGGTAGCTGTCTTCGTTGATGACCAGGCAGCGGCTGCCTATGGCCGCGCGCAACCCTTCGGCCTCCAGAGTGAGGCCGACCATACGCAACAGGCGGCCTTCGAGTATGGGTTGGCTGGGCAGGCTGATCGCATCACTGTAGCCCTCCAGGCGCCGGGCGAAGCTCACGCGATCAAGGCGCATCGTCGCGGTCCAGATCCACATTGATGTCCGCTTCCGGCGGCTGGGTACTCTGCGCGCGCTGCTGCTCGAACAATTGCTTGAGTGCCTGGGCCATGCGCGTCTCGATGCTGGCGTCGATCTGGCTATGCTCCGACTCGATACGGCAACCACCTGGCAGCAGGCTGTCGTCCTCGAGGATGCGCCAGCTTTCCTCATGACGCTCACGCAGTGCCTTGATCGCCTCGAAGTCCTGCGGGTTGACCTGAATGCGCACGTTGCCGGCGCCCATCGGCAGCAGCTTGAGCGCTTCGCGCAGCACCTGGCGAATCTGACTGGAGTCGGTGTTCAGTTCACGCTGAATCACCTCGCGCACCATATGGCTGACCAGACGCACCATGGCCACTTCCATCTGCTGGTCCTGCTCGGCAATCGGATCGAGCAACTGCGTCATAAGCGTTTCCAGGCTGCCGACCTTCAGCGCCAAGGCCGCGTCGGCCTCCTGCTTGGCCTTGATCTGGCCGGCATGAAAGCCGTCTTTCTCACCCGTGGCAAAGCCTTCGTTGTAGGCATCCTGGCGGATGGCTTCGAGCTCATCGAGCGTCAGCGGTTTGACATCCTCGAGTGCGACCTCTTCGACCTGCGCAGTATCCTGCTCCTCGACCTCGACTGGAGACTGCGCCTGTTCATCAGCAGCAACGTCGGCGTCTGCAGGTTCTTCACCAGGCGCATCGAAGCTGGGCAACGCCCAGCGGTCGAACGTGCCCAGATCCTTGGCGCGAATCAGCTCGCTCTCAGACTCCTTGGCAGCCATGGCTTAAACCATCTCCTCGCCACCCTTGCCGCCGAGCACGATCTCTCCGGCTTCGGCCATGCGCCGGGCGATGGTGAGAATTTCCTTCTGCGCCCCTTCGACATCGCTGACGCGTACCGGCCCCTTGGCCTCCAGGTCGTCGCGCAGCAGCTCGGCTGCACGTTTGGACATGTTCTTGAAGACCTTGTCCTTGATCGCGTCGTCGGCGCCCTTAAGCGCAAGTACCAAGACCTCGGACGAGACTTCGCGCATCAGTGCCTGGATACCACGGTCGTCGACATCGGCCAGGTTGTCGAAGACGAACATGAGGTCTTCGATCTGTGTCGACAGGTCTTCGTCCACCTCGCGGATGGAGTCCATCAACTGACCTTCCACCGAGCTGTCGAGGTAGTTCATGATGTCGGCCGCACGCTTGACGCCGCCCATGGTGGCGCGCGTGGTGTTGGCGCTGCCGGAGAACTGCTTCTCGAGGATCTGGTTGAGCTCCTTGAGCGCGGACGGCTGCACGGTATTGAGCGAGGACACGCGCAGGATGATGTCCAGGCGCACCTTGTGGTCGAAATGACTGAGCACCTCACCGGCCTGGTCCGGGTCGAGATAGGCGACGACGATGGCCTGGATCTGCGGGTGCTCGTAGCGAATCACGTCGGCAACGGCACGCGGCTCCATCCACTTCAGGCTGTCCAGGCCACTGGTGCTGCCGCCCAGCAGGATGCGGTCGATCAGATTACCGGCCTTGTCCTCGCCCAACGCAGAGGTGAGCATCTTGCGGATGTAGGCGTCGGAACCGACGCCCAGACTGGTCTGATCGCCGACGATATCGACGAACTCGGCCATCACCTGCTCGACCTGCTCGCGATGAATATTGCGCATGCCGGCCATGGCCACACCGACGCGCTGCACTTCCTTCGGCCCGAGGTGACGCAACACCTGCGCGGCGTCCGTCTCGCCCAGCGAAAGCAGCAGAATCGCAGCCTTGTCGACCTTGTTCAGCTTGGTAGCGGTACGATTATCACTCATCGGCGTTGATCCACTCTTTGACGACCTGGGCTACGCGGCCAGGATCATCCGCTACCAGACTCTTGATAGCGTTCAGTTGTGCATCATACCCCTCACTGGGGCTCGGCAACATGATGCTCTGCGGCCCGCCGAGGCTGACGCGATCGTCGGACAGCTCGCCGTCCAGACCTGCCATTTCGCCAAGTTCCACATCGCCGGCACCCGCCAGCTCCTTGCCCCTGCCGCCGCCGGTGATGTTGTTGAGCACCGGGCGCAGCACACCGAACACCAGCACCAGGATGAACAGCGCGCCGAGCACCTGCTTGACGATGTCCCAGAACCAGGGCTGGGTGTAGAGCGGAATATCAGGGATCTCTTCGCCCAGCGAGGCGGTAAAGGCCGTGTTGATCACGCTGACGCTGTCGCCGCGGCTGGCATCGAAGCCCACTGAGTCCTGGACCAGACGGGTGAAGCGCGCCAGATCATCGGTCGTCCACGGTACTCGGCTGCTCTCGCCAGTAGTCGGATCGACACGTACCTGGTCGTCCACCACCACCGCTACCGACAGGCGACGCAGGCGCCCCTGCTGCTGGCGGGTGTAGCTGATAGAACGGTCCAGCTCAAAGTTGCGGGTGGATTGCTCGCGCTTGTCTGCCGGGTACGGTGCCAGCATCGGCTGACCGGTAGCCGGGTCCATGATCTGCTGACCATTGGCGTCGACCAGCGGCTGACCGGCGGCGACCGGCCCGGCCGGGCCAGCAGCGCCAGCAGCCTGTTGCGGGGCGGCAGCCGGCCCCGGCGGTTGATTGGCGAGCGCGCCCGGTACGCCCTGCGGCGGCAGGCTGCTCTGACGTTGTTCGTTGACCTGCTGCTCGCTGCGCAGCGCGGGCTGATCCGGATTGAACATTTCGGAAGTGGATTCGACCGAGCTGAAATCCACGTCAGCAGATACTTCCGCCTTGTAGCGACCCGTGCCCAGCACCGGCTGCAGAATGTTGTGCACACGCTGGGTGAACAGCGTTTCCATGCGACGGGTGTAGTCGAACTGCTTGCCAGCCATGGTCAGCTCGGACAGCTCCTGCTGATCGGAGAGCAGATTGCCCTTCTGGTCGACCACCGTGACCTGGCCCTTGTCCAGCTCAGGCACGCTGGTTGCCACCAGATTGACGATCGCCATGACCTGGCTGGGCTCCAGCCCACGCCCCGGGTACAGCTCGACCAGCACCGAGGCGGACGGTTTGCGTTCATCACGCACGAAAACAGAAGCCTTGGGCATAGCCAGGTGCACACGTGCAGCCTTGACGTTGTTGAGGCTGGCAACCGTACGCGCCAGCTCGCCCTCGAGACCACGGCGATAGCGGGTCGCTTCCATGAACTGGCTGGTGCCCAGGCCTTGATCGCGGTCAAGAATCTCGAAACCAACGCTGTTGTCGGTCGGCGCCACACCGGCTGCGGCCAGACGCATGCGCGCGCGGCTCAGATCATCGGCCTTGACCAGCAACGCGCCGGAGTTAGGCTCGATGGTGTAATTGATGCCGGAGGCCGCCAGGGTTTCGATAACCTGGGAGGCATCCATACCGTTGAGGCTGCCGTAGAGCGGACGGTAATCCGGCTGCTGCGACCAGAGCACCACGGCAAAACCGATTGCCACACTGGCTGCCAGACCGACCAACAGGCCGAGCTGACGCAGCACCGACATCTCGGCGAGGTTTTCCAGGAAGCTAAGGCCCAGCAGAGGCTTCTTCGGCTCGCCCTGCTCGGCCTTGGCCGGTACGTTTGCTACTACTGCTTCAGCCATGAATCAACCCTCAGACCGGCATCTGCATGATGTCTTGATACGCCTGGACCAGCTTGTTACGCACCTGGGTCATGGCCTGGAAGGATACGCTGGCTTTCTGCGAGGCGATCATCACGTCGGTCAGGTCGACCCCGCTCTGCCCCATCTCGAAAGCGGTCGCCAGTTTATTGGAAGCCTGCTGGGTCTCATTGACCTTGTTCACCGCCTGGCCGAGCATTTCCGAGAAACTCGGCGCCCCTTGCACCGGCTCGCTCACAGCAGGTTTCTGACGCGCCATGGCCTCAGCCTGCATGGAACGCATTTCCAGCATCAAGCGATTGAATTCGACACCTTGGCTCATGACTTCCTCCACTGCCCGCTTTTTGACACTAGCGGCGCTATGCAGGGGTATTTGCAACAAGGGTGCCAACAGAGCCACGACTAGCGGCTTATGGGAATTAGGCCGCGGACACGCAGATAAATGGGATAACTGCTGTCATCCCCGCGAAGGCGGGGACCAAGCGACAAGAGACGAATCACCAATAATCTCCGACCAAAGATCCCGCCATTGCGGGTTTCGCTCTTCGATCAGACGCAGCTTCCAGGCACGATTCCATTTCTTGATCGCCTTTTCCCTGGCTATCGCGCTGATCATGCTCTCATGCTGTTCGTACCACACCAGCGACTTCACCCCATAGCGGCGTGTAAAGCCCTCAACTGCTCCCTCTCTATGCTGCCAGACACGCTGCAGCAGATCCGCAGTAACCCCGGTATAGAGAGTGCCATTACGCCGGTTGGCCATGATGTAAACGGCTGGCGGTTTCATGCTGCAGTCCTTTGCAGATGGTGTGCCCCCATCAGTATGGAGGCCTACTCAGCGATCGATTTAAACCCGAACGAAAAAATAGTCGCCCATACAAGCCAGGACAACCTGAACACCGCAGCTGGATCCCCGCCTTCGCGGGGATGACGGCGATAGAAAACCCGAGGTCATCCCCGCGAAGGCGGGGACCCAGACAACCCTATCAGCCGTACCCCCTCCCCCCGCTCAGCACAGCAAAACTAACTGGCGTACAGATAAGCCTCGACATCCATACCGGCATCACGCATCTGCGCCAGCTTGTAACGCAGCGTACGCGGGCTGATGCCCAGGCGTTCGGCGGCTTCCTTGCGGCGGCCGCGCTCGGCGCGCAGGGTATCGATGATCACCTGGAACTCGCGGCGACGAAGGTCCTCACCCAGAGCACCGGAATCCGCCGCACTCGGCGACTCGACCGGCTGCGACGCAGGCGGCGCCACGCTGGATACAACCGCCAGACGTGGCGCCACACTCTGCACCGTCTGGCCGATGGGCGCATGCAGGCAGAGATCCTGCGCCTGAATCACCCCGCCTTGCTGCAGGATCAATGCGCGCTGAATGGCGTTGTCCAACTCGCGCACGTTACCCGGCCACTGATGCTGCACCAGGCTCTGCGCAGCCGACTCGGACAGCCTCACCTGAGCCTGATTCATTTTTTTGACGTGCTTGGCCAGCAGTCGCTCAGCCAGCGGCAGAATGTCGGCAGGCCGCTCACGCAGCGGTCGCCAGGCCAGGGGAAAGACCGACAGGCGATAGTAGAGATCCTCACGGAAACGCCCCGCCGCCACTTCACTGGCCAAGTCACGGTTACTGGTGGCCAGCACGCGAATGTCCAGGTTGATCGGCTTGCGCGCCCCTACCCGCTCCACCTCACGCTCCTGCAGCACACGCAGCAACTTGGCTTGCAAGCCCAGAGGCATTTCGGAAATCTCGTCAAGCAGGATGGTGCCGCCGTCAGCCAGCTCGAACTTACCCGGCTGAGCGGTGACCGCACCGGTGAAGGCGCCCTTCTCATGCCCGAACAACGTGGCCTCAAGCATGTTGTCGGGAATTGCCGCACAGTTGATGGCGATGAAAGGCCCGGATGCACGCGGCGACTGCTGGTGGATATAGCGCGCCAGCACTTCCTTACCGGTACCGGACTCACCCGTGATCATCACCGTCGAGTCACTCTGCGCCACTCGGCACGCCAGCTCCAGCAACTGCACGCTTGCCGGCTCGAGCGCTACCGGACCATCACGATCCCCCGCCGTCAGCTTGCCGAGCGCATGCCTGGCCACCAACTCCAGCAATGTGCGCGGCTCGAACGGTTTGACCAGGTAATCAGCGGCGCCCTGGCGAATGGCATCCACCGCCCGCTCCACCGCGCCGAAAGCCGTCATCAGCAACACCGGCAGTTGCGGGTAACGATTGCGAATCTGCGCCAGCAGCTGATGGCCGTCCATACCCGGCATATTGACGTCACTGACCACCAGCCCGAACGGCTCCTCGGTCAACGCGACCAACGCCGCCTCGGCGCAATCGACCGCCCGATAATCATGCCCGCCCAGGCACAGGGTATCGGCCAGGGCTTCGCGCAGTGCGCGATCGTCTTCAACCAGCAGGACTTTGGCAGCCATGAGTTACTCCTGATTCGAGTGAGGCGCTACATCGAGCAGCGGCAAAGAAACGATGGCGCAGGTTCCACGACCCGCACGCGATTGCAGCAGCAGCTGGCCCTGATGAGCACGCGCCACTGCCTTGACCACCGCCAGCCCGAGGCCAGTCCCAGTGGTTTTGGTGGTAAAGAAAGGTTCGCCAAGACGCGCCAGGACTTCCCTGCTCATCCCTGGCCCGTTGTCACTGACAGATAGACGCAACTGGCTGTCGCGGCGGTAAAGATGAATCTTCAGACGCGCATCACGCCCGGCAGCCTGAATGGCGTTGTCGATCAGATTGAGCACGGTGCCCACCAGCGTGTCGCGATTGCACAGCAGCTCGCCGTCGCGCACATCGCACTGCCAACGCACGGCCATATCGCCCACATGCGCATCGGCAGCCGCACGCAACGCGTCGAACAGGACCGACGGCGACAGGCGATCCGGCAACGGCAGCTCGCCCCGGGCGAAGATCAGCATGTCGCGCACCTGGTTTTCCAGCTCGTGCAGCCGCTCTTTCAAACGCCCGGCGAAGCGCTGCTGCTGTTCAGCCGGCAGCACCTGCTCGTTCAGGTGGCTTGCGTAAAGCAGTGCAGCGGAGAGTGGCGTACGGATCTGATGCGCGAGAGAGGCGACCATGCGTCCCAGCGCCGATAGACGCTCATGGCGAGAGAGCTGATCCTGCAGGCGACGGGTTTCCGTCAGATCGGTCAGCAGCACAAGCTGCCCCGGCTCTCCGTGCAGAGAACGCGTAGCAATAGATAGACGGCGGCCGTCGCGCATGGAGATTTCGTGACCATCGTCTTCGCGCGGCGCAAAGTTGCGAGCGATCACCTGGCGCCAGAGCATACCCACCAGTGGCTGGCCGAGCAGCGCACGCGCGACAGGGTTGGCCTCACGCACGACGCCCTGACCGTCGATGACGATCACACCGCCAGGCAGCAGATCCAGCAGGCTTTGCAGACGATGGGCCAGACGCTCCTTCTCCGCCAATTCCTGCATACGCTGAGCACTGACCAGTGCCAGCTGCCCCTTCAGCTCATTGACCCTCGCCTCGAGCAGGCTGTAGGACTCGCTGAGCTGATTGGACATCTGATTGAACAGGGCAAAGGCCTGCTCCAGTCCTGCACGGCTGGCTTGTTCGAGCGGCGCCGGAACGCCTGGCTCGGCTGACTCGGTAGGACGAAGGTTGGCTTCCATCTGCTTCTCTCGTACGACGTACCGTCAGAAGACGGTCAGATACAAGAGCATTAGCAATCCCCGTGCCTATTTTTTTATCCTTATTTTTCAGTCACTTGAAAAAACAAAGCCGGAGCTCGCGTCAAAGCTCCGGCTTTCTTTGTGCTATTTACCGCGAGGCTGCTGGATCAATCCTCGTCCTGACCATCCTCTTCGCGGCGGCTCATGCCGTACTTGCGCATCTTCTCGACCAGCGTGGTACGACGAATGCGCAGACGCTCAGCCGCACGCGCCACCACACCACCAGCATCATCCAGCGCCTGCTGGATCAGCCCCTGCTCCAGGTTACCGAGGTAGTCCTTAAGATCCAGCCCCTCCGGCGGCAGCATGGCTGGCGTATCGAGGCCCGGCAAACCGGCCATGATCGCAGCGCGCTCTTCCATTTCATCACGCAGGCTGGCTGCAAGCTGCTCATCCTCGTCATCGACATGACGGAATTTCTTCGGTAACTCGCCCACCCCGATCACACCATAGGGATGCATGATCGCCATGCGCTCCACCAGGTTGGCCAATTCACGTACGTTGCCAGCCCAGTCATGACGGCACAGCGACATGATGGCGGCCGAGTTGAAGCGAATGGAGCCGCGCTTCTCGTGCTCCATGCGCGAAATCAGCTCGTTCATCAGCAGCGGGATGTCTTCGATGCGCTCGCGCAGCGGCGCCATCTCGATCGGGAAGACATTGAGGCGGTAATACAGGTCCTCACGGAAACTGCCGTCCTCGATCATCTTCTCCAGGTTCTTGTGCGTGGCGGCGATGATGCGCACGTCGGCCGTCTGCGTCTTGTTGCTGCCCACACGCTCGAAGGTTCGCTCCTGCAGCACGCGCAGCAGCTTGACCTGCATCGGCAGCGGCATGTCACCGATCTCATCGAGAAATAGCGTACCGCCGTTGGCCAGCTCGAAGCGCCCCGCCCGACTGGTGATGGCTCCGGTGAAAGCGCCCTTCTCATGACCAAACAGCTCGCTTTCCAACAACTCGGCCGGAATCGCGCCACAGTTGACCGGCACGAACGGCGCTTCGCGGCGCTTGGAGTGGTAGTGCAGATTGCGCGCCACCACTTCCTTGCCGGTTCCGGACTCACCGAGAATCAACACGCTGGCCTCGGTATCGGCGACCTGCTGCATCATCTGCCGCACCTGCTGAATGGCACGACTGGTGCCGACCAGGCTGCGGAACAGATTGGGTTCGCGCTGCCGACCCCGATCACGAGCCTGATCGTACATCTCGCGATAGACCTGGGCACGGTGCAGAGAGTCGAGCAGCTTGTTATAGCTGAGCGGAGTCTCCAGGCTGGCCAGCACGCGTCTGCGCAAATCCTCCGGCCACTCGACGACACTGGAGTCACCCACCGTCAACAGCGGCAGGAACTCATCCCAGCCAGCAATCTGCTTGGTCAGTTCGAGCGCACCTCCCCTGGCCTCGACATCACCCAGCAATACGCTGAGCACTTCGCGGCTGGAAGCGAGCTCGGTCACCGCATTGCGCCAGTCCTGACTGGTGCAGGCCAGATGTTCTTCGCCGAGAAAACTCAGAATGATCGCCAACTCGTGGCGGCGCGCAGCATTGTCGTCGATCAACAGGATTTTGGTTTCACGCCACATCTTGTGCTTGTCTGACCCGAGAAGTGAGGAAAATTGCGCGCCAGATCTTCGGCGCACGCCGGCAATTAGCCACTAGTAAAGTCAAAAAATTGAAGCCAGTCAATTTTATGGCGTAACTTTTTTGCCCGCCAATGGAATTAGCTAAGCAGCTGTTTGCAGAGCCGGGTAGTGGCAACCGATAAAAAAGAAAGAGAAACGCAAGCGGAGAGAGGGGCAACCGAGCCGAACCTGCTGGTTAAACTCGGTAACACGCCGTTATCAGCCGAAAAGCTGATAAACCTTGGCTCCCTGACGGGACTGATTGAGCTGCACCAATTCGCCGGCCAGGCGCTGCTGCTCGGTCTGACAAACGGTCACCAGCTCACGGTACAGTGACAACAGATTTTCCAGGCCACTGCGCAATTCTTCTTCGTCGTGACTATCGACCATAGCCGCATCGACTACCATGCGGCACTGCAGATCAAGCTCGCCAATCGCGGCCCAGTCCTGTTTGGCCAAGGCGTCGCGCAGGGCCGAACCGGTCGCTTGCAAACGCTGGACGGATGAACTCATTCGCTTCTCCTCCGATGCTCGCTCGTTACTGAGCGATGGCATCCCAACCCTGTTTGACGTTACGCAGCAGCACAGAGACTTCTTCGAGAAGCTCGGGCTCGTTGCTCACATTGGCCTCGGTCAAACGGGCGATCATGTATTCGTACAGGCTATCGAGGTTACCGGCCAGCTCGCCACCTTGCTGGTGGTCAAGACTCTCGCGCAGTCCCGCGACGATGGCAATGCTCTTGCCGATCAATTCACCTTTCAGCGCTGTCTGTCCGCGCTCCATGGCACCACGTGCCTGAGCGATTCGAGACAAACCACCCTCCATCAACATCTGGATCAGTCGATGAGGGCTGGCTTCTGCAGCCTGCGCTTGGTTGTTGACGGTCTGATACTGCTTGAGGGCCGCCATTGCGTTCATAGTCGCTCTCGCTCTACCGATGGGCTGATACTCCAGGTATCGGCCCTGCAGCTCAAAGCTTTAACGCTTTTGTCGCTGAAACAGCCCAGCTAAAGCGAAAACGAAACGATCAATCACCCAGCAGACGCCGGCTCGACCTCTGGGCCAATGGCATCCCAGGCACTCTTGATATCGCCCAACAGCAACTGAACTTCTTCCAGGGTACGCGGCGTATCGTCCAGAGCGACACCCGCCAAGCGGCGTGTCATGTAGTCGTACAGGGCATCCAGATTCTCGGCGATTTCACCACCCAACTCCTTGTCCAGAGCCGCCTGCAGCACACCCAGAATGGTGATGGTGCTACCCACTGCCATGCCACGAATCTCGGTATCACCCTCGGCCTGGGCCTGCTTGGCCAGCATCACACGCTGCAACGCGCCTTCGAGCAACAGCTGTACTGTGCGATAAGGCGATACCTCCTGGCTGGTTTTTACCTGCTTGTAGGCATCGATGGGATTCTTGCTCATGAATTACTTATCCTTTCTGACGAAACCCGGCAGGTTGGCGAGCATACCGCTCAAGCTTTCGCTGGTACGCTTGAGCTGGCCGACCAGGGAGTCCATGGCGTTGTATTGGGCGTAGAGGCGCGTCTGGATCTTTTCCACTCTCAGATCCAAAGCTTTGCGTTGCTCGTCAATACTCTTCTTGGTGCCGTTGAGTGCATCAGTACGCTGCTTCAGCACGCCATCGGTGGAAACATAACCGGACACCGCATTAGCCAGGCGCCCCATCAGACCGCTTTCCCCGGTGAGGTAGCCGGCGACCTGGTCGAAGTTGTTGTCCAGGGTAGTGGTCAATTGGCTGTCGTTGAGCGTCAGCTTGCCATCCTTCTCAGTGGTGATGCCGAGATCGGCGAGCGCCCGCACGCCCCCCTCGCCCGTCATCTTCACCATTTCGTTGCGCAATGCAGAAAGAACGTTGCGCACCGAAGAATCCCCCAAAAGGGGGCCGGTAACTGGCGTCGAGCCGTCCACCGGGACCACCGCAGTCAGTTGGGAAGTCGTGGTGATGAGGGCGTTGTAAGCACTGACAAACTTTTGCAGATTGCTTTTTACACCAGCTTTGTCAACGCCCACGGTCAGGTTGATGGTCTTGCCTTCGAGCCGATCCGCTGAAGACTGAGCGGCAACGAGATCGAGGGTGACCCCCTCGAGAGCATCTTCGATCTTGTTGGTGTCACGCACCAACTGCAAACCGTCGATAGTCAGCTTTGCCGATTGGGCCTTGCTGATCACACCTGCCGCGCCCGTGTCGGAACTCGGCGGCAGGAATGCATCGGCATTGTCAGGATCTACTGTGGGAGTAAAAGCCTGAGAACTGAGGGCATTATCGCCCGATGTCACTCCGTCCTCGGTCACCGACACCTGAATATCGTTGCCCGCGCCGGTTTTGGTGGAGCTCAGCACCAGACGTGAGCCGGAGTCGTCGGTAATGATGCTGGCACTGACGCCGCTGCTTCGACCTGCCTCGTTGATAGCGTCGCGCATACCGGCCAGGGTGTTGTTACCTTCCGTGATATCTACGTCGAAGCTCGAGCTGCCAGCGGAAATGGACATGACGCCACTGCTGAAGGTTGCCGCACCGCCGCCACTGACCGACTGCAAGCCCACCTTGCTGCTACTGGCCAGTTGTTGCACCTGCACGCTGTAATTACCCGCCGGAGCGGTAGTGGCTGCAGTTACCTTGAGCACGTTGGTGTTGGAAGAACTCGCCGTGCGGGCCTCGAACAACGAAGTCTTGTTCAACGAGTCGATCGCCGTCTTGAACGTGTTGAGCGCGCCAGTGAAGGTGCCCAACGCCGAGATACGGGCAACGGTAGTTTTCTCGAGACGATCCAGCTGAGCAGTTTTCGGCGCTCGCTCGGAATTGACCAGTACCTTGACAATACTTTCGATGTCGATTCCCGAACCGATTCCTGGAATACCCGCCATGATCCTGCACCTCGTCAAATATTCGACTGAATCCCACTCCACGAGGTGAATTCAATCAAAAATCGTGCCAAGCCCCGAGATCTACGCTTCGGCCTTGAACAATAGACTACGCACTTCCGACAGATTCTCTGCCAGTTTCAGCGCCTCCTCCGACGGAATCTGTCGGATCACATCACCCGACCCCGCATCCGTCACCTTCACGACAACACGCCCGGAACCATCTTCGACCGCGAAATTGATGCTGCGTCGAACTGACTGGACGAACTCTTGAATGGTTGCAACCGCTTCTTCGACCTGCTCGCGGCTAGCCTCCTTTACAGGAACACTGCTACCAGTGGAAGGCTGCTCTTCGCTCGTCCCGGTCGGGACTGCCTGGGGCAGGTTCTGTTTCTGCCGCGACTCAGTGACGCCATCACGTGCAACTGCAGGATTTACTGCGGACTTTATCGAACCGACGTCCATAAATTGCTCCTCACAATGAGGTAACGGGGGGAAGAGCCAAGCCCTTCCCCCCGTAGTCTAGCGCGTTCGGCCTTAGCCCAGCAGACTGAGTACGGCCTGCGGCAGCTGGTTGGCCTGAGCCAGGATCGCGGTACCGGCCTGCTGCAGGATCTGATTCTTGGTCAGTTCCGAGGTTTCAGCAGCGAAGTCGGTGTCGCGAATCCGGCTACGAGCAGCCGAGGAGTTCTCAGCGATGTTCTGCAGGTTCGAGATGGTGTTCTCGAAGCGGTTCTGCACGGCACCGAGCTGAGCACGCTGGCTGTCGATGTTGGAGATCGCACCGTTGATGATACCCAGTGCATCCTGAGCACCTACCGCTGTGCTGATATCAATCTCCTTGACACTATTCAAGGTACTGAAGCCGTCAGTGAAGCCAGCGCCAGAGCCAGTGATTTGGAAAGCACTAGCGGCTTCGAACTGAATCTGACCATCGACACGTGCACCGCCATTGGCGACGATACTAACTGCTGCACCATTAGTTTCACTGCCATCGAAGCTCTTGGCCTGCAGACTTGCGGTGCCACCACTTGCCAGATTGAACTCGGTAATTTCGATTTTTTCGCCGCGATCACTGACCAACTCCAGCTTGTCGCCTTTGGAGAAAGCCGAGATGCCAGTCTTGCCACTTTCCTTGTTGATCGCGTCAGCAAGAGCAGACAGATTAGACTGATCACTGATAACAGCAGAGATGACCGAAGCAGTATCACCGGCACCGCCCAATTTGAAGGAGACGGTACCCGACGCACTCAGACCTGACAGTTCAGCAACGGAACGCGCGTTCGCGGTGACACCGGTTTCATCACTCTTCGAATTGATCGCTGAAGCGATATCGCGAGCCGAGGAGTTCGTCCCATAGCTGACTGCGACGGAACCGCCAGACGCATTGGTAGTGAACTGAGACGTGATATTGAAGGAGCCAGAAGCCGCACCGTACGAGGATGCTCCGCTAGTTCCAGCTGCACCAATGGCTACGGCACCCGAGCTATCAGAGGTAACACGGTTGATGCCGATACGGTCAGTGGCTGCCGACCCAATCGACACACTGATAGTTTCATAGGCGTTTGCGCCCACCTGGAAAGCCTGCGAACCGAAGCTACCATCGAGGATCTTGCGACCGCCGAAACTGGTGGTGTCAGAAATACGGTTCAACTCTTGTTGCAGCTGAGCCACTTCACCCTGAAGGGCGGCACGCTCGACGGCACCGTTGGAGCCGTTGGCGGACTGCAGCGCCAGGTCACGCATACGCTGCAGGATGCCGGTGGACTGCTGCAGAGCACCTTCAGCGGTTTGCGCCAGGGAGATACCGTCGTTGGCGTTACGGGTTGCGACACCCAGACCAGTGATCTGACTGGTCAGACGGTTGGCGATCTGCAGACCGGCAGCGTCGTCTTTGGCGCTGTTGATACGGTAGCCGGTGGACAGGCGCTGGAGAGAAGTGTCCAGGCCCTTGGCTGAGGTGTTCAGGTTACGCTGAGTATTGAGGGACGCAACGTTAGTGTTGACTGTAAGGGCCATGGTATTGCCTCCAGATGACCTTGAGTACCGATTGTCTGAGCCTGCGAGCTCGGGCCTGCATGCTCAGACGCCCAGAGAGTTCGCATTCGATCTCTTTATCGGCGCTCCCCCGAGGAGCTTTAGAGGCTTTTTTCAGCTTTTTTTTATTCTTTCCACTCAAACACTTAACCCAATAAAACCTGACACCCAGCGGCTCTGACTGAAAACCGTCGAGCCATTGGCATGGCTCGACGGCAATGGTGCCTGCTCAGTCAGGCATCCAGGCATCGCGCCAGCGCTCGAGGCCTGCACCTTCGAGCATCCAGTCGCGATAGACCGCCGCACGCAAGCGATCCCCCGCTTCGGCAGCAGCGTCGAGGTCGTTGATGTGCATGCGGATGGCTTCGACCCAGTCACGAAAACGGTTCTTCACCCGGGTCACGGGCAGATCACCCTTGTAGCATTCCAGATCACTGCACACCACGGGAAAACCGCAGGCGCCATACTCGAGCAGACGCAGGTTGCTCTTGCACTCGTTGAACAGGTTCTGCTCCACCGGCGCTACCGCCAGATCCAGATCCAGACGCGCCAATGTAGCCGGATACGAATCGATCTCGACCCCGGCATGCACCTCATGGACGTAAGGGCGGATGGCGGTTGGACACATGCCGAAGAAGACCCACTCCACCTCCCCTGCCAGTTCCTTGACCACATCGGCGATCAGCTCCAGATCTCCGGTATGGCTGACCCCGCCGGCCCAACCGACCCGCGGCTTGCGTCCACGCCTACGCTTGGCATCCAGGCCCTGCCACCATTCCAGCGGCAAACGGTTCTCCACCACGCGGATATCGTCATGCAGCCCAGCGAAGGCCTCGGCCAGCGGCATGGTGGAAACGACGAAGCGATCGACGAAGCCCAGCCCACGGCGCAGGGACTTGAGAATATCCTTGGGCATGTGCTCGCGGTGCACGCTCTTGATCGGCAGGTTGGGCAGATAGTCGTCCAGTTCATAGACGGTAAAGGCCGAGGAGAACTGCTTGATGCGGCGCATCGCTTCCAGGCGTTGGTCGCCAATCTGCCGCTGCAGCACGATCACGTCAGGGTTGTAGCGCTCCAGTTCGACCACCTGTAGCAAGCCTTCGGAGAGCATGCCATCGACCAGAGCGTCACGCTGCATCGCGCGCAACGGCCTAATGACCCGGTAGTTGCCGCAGCCCCAGGGGTCGGCCGGGTGCGCCAGCACCACCGGCAGCGGACGCCAGGTCAGCGGGCGCCAGGTCAGGTTACTGTCGGCCTCCAGCTCGAAGCCCTTGCCGTTGAGCGACAGATTGCGGTTGTAGGCCGGGTCGTTGGCCAACGCCGGTAGCCATTTTTTATACATCGCATCCTGTTCACCCACAAAGCGCTTGTACTTGGCCTCAGCTGCCTTGGGATCGATACGCTTCTGGCTCACGCTGCCCTCATGCATCAGCACGGCATGGGGCGTCCAGACGATCAGATGCCCGGCCTCACGCACCTTGAGGCAAAGATCGATATCGTTGTAGGACACCTTGAACTGCTGTTCTTCCAGCCCGCCGACCTCTGCATAGATCGACTTGCGGATCATCAGGCACGCGGCCGTGACCGCACTGTAGTTCTGGTCGACCTGCAAGCGCTGCATGTAGCCCGGCGCGTCCATCGGGTCGCCGATAAAGGGGTGCTCGGCCGGCCCACGCAGGCCCAGCAGCACACCAGCGTGCTGAATCCGACCGTCCGGGTAGAGCAGCTTGGCGCCGACAATACCGACCTCGGGGCGCAACGCGTGGTTGAGCAACTCGTCCAGCCAGTGCTCGCTGATGATCGCGGTGTCGTTGTTGAGCAACACCAGGTAGTCGCCGCGCGCCTCGCGCGCCGCCATGTTATTGATCGCCGAATAGTTGAACGGGTGCGGATAGCGCAGGATGCGCACCTTGCTGTCGCCCAGCGCCTCGACACCCTCGAACCAGGCCAGGGCCTCGGGCGTTTCGCTGTTGTTGTCGACGATCAGCAGCTCGTAATTGCCGTAGGCCGTCTTCTCCAGCAGGCTTTCGACGCAGCGCTGAAGGATGGGGAGCTGATCCTTGGTCGGGATAATGATGGAAACCAGCGGCGCATGCTGGTGGCCATAGTGGATCCGGTAGCGCCCCGGCAGATGCGGCACCAGCCGCGCCGCTGCATAGCCGCGCCGCTGCAGATGGCCATGAATGATGGCTTGCTCGTCAGGGCAGTCCTTGAGCGCTGGGGCCTGGGTAATCAGCAGCGGCTCGTCGAGATGGCCGATACCGCCCCAGCCCTGGCTTTCGATCAGGCGCAGGATCAGGCCGAGTTCCATGGCACTGGCATCCTGTTCAGCGAAGCCGCCGAGCTGCAGCAGGACGTCACGGCGGAACAACCAGTGGCGCGCCATGCCCACGGGAAAGCTCAGCAGCAGGTCGAGGTTGAACGCCGGGCGAAACGCCGCGCCAAGATCGCCCGAGGGTAGACGTTGCAGTTCGTCGCCATAAACGGCCGTGCAGGCACTGGCCGAAATCAGTTCGAGCCCGGCAATCAGCAGCCCGGCAGGGGTGAACAGCTCCCCGGCCTGGACGACCATCGCCCAGTCGAAATCCATCTCGCTCAGCTCGGCGTTGAGCGTATGAATATAACTGTCGGCATCCACCTGTAGCATGTGCAGCTTGCCACCTCGTTGCGTGGCCGGAACGGCGGCCACGGACAGCACCAGGATGCGTAACGAGGCATACCAGTTGTCTTCGGCCCCCAGACTCTTGATGGTGGCCGCCAGCCCTCCGGTGTCGCCGACCAGATCGACGATCACCACCGCGATCAGCGGCCCACCGTCATGGGCCTGGAGGTAGCCATCGATCAGAGTGCGCTGCGCCTTGGTGGGAATCCGCTCCGCCTGCCAGGTGTTCAGCTCACCCCGCGCACCGCTGCCATCGCCTAGTGCCAGACGCGGCTCGACGAACCAGGCGCGCCCTTGCTGCCAAGCGCAGGGTTGCCACTGTGCACCGAAGCCCTCCTCCAAGCTGCGTTCGATATGCTGTTTCGCCAACTTGGCCAGCTCGGGATGCAGACGTCCGGCCTGCAGGGCGAGCTGATAGGCATGGGCACTGGCCAGGGCCGGTTTACCGAAGAACTTGCGGTCGACCAGTTGCAGCACACTCGCCAGCTCGAGCAGAGCCGCTGCGCGCTCCTGGTCATTGTTCGGCTGGCGCAGCAGCAAGGATTCCAGGGGCCACTGGCGGACGAAGGCGACGATGGTTTCGACCGTTTCGCTGCGGGCGGAGAAGTTCGGCCCGCGCTCATCGAAGATGCTCAGGTTAGAGCCATGCACGCGGTACTCGGTCAGGCATTCAGGCAGTCGGGCAATGCTGCCTCGCGCCAGCAAACGCCCCCACAACTCGAAGTCCTGCACATAGCGCAGCAACGGGTCATACCCCCCGAGCGCGAGCAAGTCGCTCCTGCGCACCATCGCCGAGGGAGCATTGAGGAAGTTGCCGGTCAGTAGTTGGCGGCGCAGGTGGGTGATCGGCCGGTTGAAGAACGCCTCGGTATCACCGCCGACTCTCGCGCCCTGAGCATCGATGACCGCGATCTCGCTGAACAGCGCGACGCACTCGGGGTCGCCGCGCATGTACTCCACCTGCCGGGCGATACGCTCCGGCAACATGCGGTCGTCGGAGCCCAGAAAAGCAACCCACTCGCCCTGAGCCATCTCGAACAGGCGATTGGATACGCGTGAAGGCCCCTCGTTTTCCTTCAACAGCAAAGCGTGCACACGCTCCGGGTAGCGTTGCGCGTATTTGCGGATGACACTGGCGGTGCCATCAGGAGAGGCATCGTCAGCGATCAGGATTTCAATGTTCGGATAGCTTTGCGCCAGAACCGACTCGATGGCCTCGGCAACATAAGCCTCATGGTTATAGGCGGCGATACAGACGCTCACCAGAGGGCATTCACGCCGCATGTCCTTGGACTCGCGCAGCCGTGCCAGCTCTATTCTGAGCCGATCGAGAACAGGGGTCGTCACAATACCCTTGCCAAGGTTATCGCTCATGCGCGACCTCCATTGCCGACGGCCTGGCAGAACGTCTCGTAATCACGGTAGTAATCCGCCTCCGTGTAGTGGGCGGATGCCAGCACCATGCAAACGGAACCACTGGAAAAGTTGTCGATTTCACGCCAGATCATGGGCGGAATATAAAGCCCATAGTAGGAACGGTTCAGGTGATATTTGAACTTGGTGCGGCCATCGTCGAGGGTGATATCGAAACTGCCGGACATGGCGATCAGCAACTGGTGCAGATCCTTGTGGGCATGACCTCCACGGTGCGAGCCACCGGGAACATCGTAGAGATAGTAGACGCGCTGAATTTCAAATGGCACATGCTGCCCTCCTTCGATGAAGGTCAGGTTGCCTCGGGGGTCTTCTATCTTCGGTAGATCGATAATCTTGCAATGCTGCAGCGACACGTCAGTGCTCCCGTGCAGAGGAATTCGGATGGGTTGCGGCGAAGCTATTGCAAGCGTCGATCACGCAGTCGACCTGCGCTGCCGATAACCCTGGATAGATCGGCAAGCTGAGCACCTGCTCACTCAGCATTTCCGTCACTGGCAGGCTCAAGCCGGCAAGTTCGCCATAGGCTGCCTGCCGGTGGATCGGCGTCGGATAATGGATCAGCGTCTGCACGCCGGCTTGCGCAAGATGCGTTTGCAAGGCCGCTCTGTTGCCACTGCGCAGCACATAGAGATGCCAGGCATGCACCTCTTCCTCGGCCGGCATGTGCGGTAGCGCGAACAAGTCAGGATCCAAACCTTGACGATAACGCTGGGCAATCGTCTGTCGTGCCTGGTTATCGGCATCCAGGTGCCTGAGCTTGATACGCAGGAAGGCGGCCTGCAGCTCATCCAGGCGTGAGTTGCCGCCTTTACGATCGTGTTGATACTTGATAGTCGAGCCATAGTTCTGCAATGAGCGCATCACGGCTGCCAGTTCCGCGTCATTGGTGGTCACGACGCCGCCATCACCCAGCGCCCCCAAGGGCTTGCCGGGAAACAGACTGAACCCCGCCGCCACGCCCCAAGCACCGGCCTTGCGAGCCCCAAGGCGCGCACCATGTGCCTGCGCAGCATCCTCCAGCAACAACAAGCCATGGCGCTGGGCAATTTCGGTGAGCGCCGTCATATCGGCTAGGCGACCATAAAGATGCACCGCGAGAATGGCCCGAGTACGCTCCCCGATCGCCGCCTCGACTGCTTGTGGGTCGAGGTTGTAACGAGAGAGCTCCGGCTCCACCACGCGAATGCGCAGGCCACTGGCGCTCACTGCCAAGGCAGTGGCGATGAAGGTATTTCCTGGCACCAATACTTCGTCGCCGGGTTGCAGACGCCCCACTTCCAGCAGCGCCCGCAGAATCAGCACCAGGGCATCCAATCCGTTGCCGACCCCAATGGCCTGCTCGACGCCGCAATAGCTGGCGAAGTCTGCCTCGAAGGCCCGGCACTCTTCTCCCTGGATGAACCAGCCACCGGCCAGTACCCGCTTGAAAACCGCCTGAAATTCATCCTCGAAGCGCTGATTGAGCGCCTGCAAATCCAGAAATGGAATCATCCCCAGCGCCTCACTCGATCACGCAGTACGCGGAATAGGGCTGATAAGAGCTCTTGCGCAGTGCCAGGCCGTGTATGCCCAACACCTCCATCACGGCCTGCGTTTCACCCGGGAAAGAAGGACAGTTCAACTCATCGAACACAAGGATCGCACCTTTGGGCATACGTGGCAGAACCAGGCGCAGCATATCCCGCGTCGGTTCGTAGACATCCATGTCGAAGTGCGCGTGGGAGATCAGGGCTTCGGGGTTTTCTTCCAACCATCGAGGGAAGGTTTCGCGCACATCACCCTCGACGATCCGGAAATTTTCTCGAGCGCCAATCGGGCTACGTGCCGCATGGGTTTGCAGAATCTGCTCAAGGGCCTGTTGCCAGCCCTGGCTCACTGCGTAATCACCCACCTGTGCGTCCGGGCCATCCTTGCTGTCCACCGATACGAAACCCTGGTCGAACGTGGAAAAGGAGAGGATCTGACGCCCCGCATTCCAGGGCTCGTGGATCATCTTGAGCAACATCAGGATATTGAGGCTCGCCCCCCATTGGCTGCCGAACTCAACCACCCGTCCCGGCACTTCGACGGCCTGTCGGTAGATGAAATCCAGCCAGAGAATACGTGCCAGGGACGGCGCGCTCAGAAACACCGGCAGGTGGTTATCCCACTTGCGCCCAAGTTCGGGCAGGCTGCGGACCAACAAAGCATTGAGCTCATCCCCCGCGGCGAGTTCTTCATCCTTGCGTGCAGTGAATTCACGCTGAGTTCGCTGATAAGTCATCGGGATCTATCTCCAGGCCTCACGGCTCCATGCAAGGGTAATTCGATCTGCGCCAAACCATCGACCACGTAGCTCACACACGTCCGTTCGAGGTAGGCACGGCTACGCAGGCCAGAGCAAAGCAGCAGCGGCAGGATGCCGGCTTCTCGCGCACAGATGTAGTCGCGCTCGGTATCGCCGATATAGACGTCCGGGCGAACCCGCTCGAGCACTTGTCGCTTGCCATTGGCCAGGAAGGGATCGACGAAATCCACGCTGGCAAAGTCTTCCAGGTCCAGGTAGCGGAGCTGCATGGCCGCGCTCACCGGATTACGGCGAGCGGAAATCAGATGCAATGAATGTCCAGCCTCACGCCAGTGCCGCAAACGCTCAGGCACACCGGGCAATAGCTGGTCGTGTCTCAACCAGTGAAAGTCCTCGATCCCCTGTTCCCACAAAATGGCCACTCGCTCTGCTTGCTCCGGGCGCGCGCCGAGGCGCACCAACGCCGCGCGGTTGCTCAGTCCTTCGCGCTTGAGCGCCCAGCATGCGGGAGCGTCCAGCACCAGCCGGCATGCCTTGGCCAACAGGCCAAGCAAGGTCATCTGCCGCTCGCGGCAACTGATGAGCGTGCCGTCCAGATCCAGACCAATCCTCATTCGATGGCGTCCATCAGGTATTCGGTGTACTGACGGGTCACCACACACTCACGGAAACGAGGACGCAAGAACCGCTGTGGATCCTCGCCCGACAGGGCGGCAAGGTGAGCGGCGAAAAAGTCGGTTCCGTTCAACGCACTCATGGCGCTGCCGGCGCCGAGACGCGGGTTTATATCGATCAGGTAATGCACACCGCCAGCCAATCGGGTCTGAAAGCAGAACGGCTCGCTCAAGGAAAAACGCGCCACGAAGAACATGGCCAGTTTGTCCAGTACGGGGTCACGCACTATCCGCGCCTTGCTGCACACGCCGGACTTCACTTCCAGACGCTGGCGCACGGAGGTCAGCACCTGGCCATTCCAGGGAAAGCAGTCCACGGTGAACTCACTGCCATCGATATGCTCGTAAAAACTCCAGCCCTCCCGGAGAAAAGGCGCAGCCTGACCGACATCGTCCAGGACACGTGTGGCTCGACCACCAAAACCGCCGTCAAGCTTGGCCACGACACGCCCCGAGGCCGGCAAGGCGTGCGCCTCTAAAAGCCTGGGCGTCAGCACGCCGTCCACATCCAGCCAATCGTCATAACGGCTCTTGGCCAGCGCCGCGTTACAGAAATCGAGGCCATTGCAAGCGACCCTGGCACTCAACTGCCCGCGCCTGGCCGCCGCTGCGGCGACCTCGCTATCGATCAACGGTACATAGGCATCGATGGCATGAGCCTGCAGGGCGGACTCCAGCCGCTCGAAATAATCGGCCGAATCGCTACCGGGCAACACCAGGTGCTGCCGGGAGAACAGCGACGCGCTGACCAGCTCCGCTGGGTTGGTGTCAGCCGTGAACAACGCGACCTGGGGAAACCAGCGCGATTGCGCCAGCGCATAGGCGTAACCGGTTCCCGTGCCGGCGGCGGCTATCAGCACGCTCAGGTTCATTGAGCGGCTGCCAATGTGGATTTGATGTGCTCGTATATGCGCGCCCCGACATGCCCATCCTGTTGCTCCGCGAACCTGGGAATCGCCGCCAGTCGACCCTCCCTGCCCGCATCCTCACCCCGTTCGAGCGCTTCGACGAACTGCTTTACGGCCTCCATCGACTCGGCTTTCGGAAACAGGCTGACCAGATCCTCGCCCTCCTCGTTCAGCCCCATGCCGTGGGGATTATTGAGATACAACACGGGCTTTCCGGTCAGCAGGTAATCCATGAGGAACGAGCCGATGTCGCTGATCAGCGCATGACTGCAGGCAAACACATGGCGGTGATCCGCACGTTCGTCGACGATGATGCCAAGCCCACGCAGCTCGGCCTTCAATGCCTGAATATCGGCATCGCTGAAACCCAGCACGGACTTCATGCGCATCCACAGCAAGGGGTGCGGTCTGAATATCAAAGCCAGACGCGGATGATTGGCGAACAGGGCGACGATGTCGCTGCCTAGGATATCGAACGTGGACCACTGCTCCTGATCGAAGGAAAAATGGGTGTTCCACAACACGGGGATGCGGTTGCCCACTTGCGCCAGCAACTGCGGATCGATCTCGAACGCTGTCAGGCTGGCCAGCTCATCGAAGCGCGGATAGCCCGACACCACGACATGACGATCGCCCGTAGGGCAGTGCCTCAGGTACATGTCCTTGAGTCGCTGCGAGCGAGCAAAGACGACATCCGAGGCTTTCGCCACCGGTTGTCCATACTGCAAGGCGAGATCGAAACTACCGCCACCGATCTCGATACCGTACGGAACATAACTGATCGAACGAACCAGAGGACGCACCGCCTCGAATCGATATTCGGCAGGCCGGGTATCGTCGTAGGGCGAGGTGTAGATCACGGCATCGATCTGCGCTTGCGCCAGGTCGAGACGATCCCAGGCGATGAACGGAACGCCCTCGTCGTGCAGGTACTGCTCGACCTTGGACCTCCGCCATTCGTAGGAGTCATGGAAGAATGGCATCAGCACCACCAGCGCCTCGGCATTACCGTCTGCCAATGCTGCCTGCCAGATCGTACGAACGTTGGCCCAGGCTTCGGGAGCCTGCAGGAAAATGGCGAGCCGGATAGCGCCACGGCGTTCCGGCAGGGCGTCGTATTCCGGCTTGCGCATCAGGTAAACGATACTGGCCTGATCCTGCTCCTGGCTGATCACGATGGGGATGCGTCGCACCAGTTGCAGGCCGCGCTGGGCAAACGCCGCAAGGTATTGTTCTTCATCCCGGTACAGCGCCTCGTAGGCGCCATCGTTGTGATAACGATGGCCGCGCCCGTCCAGACGCACCGAGTCCTTGAGCACCAGGTAGCCGCCAGGCTTGAGTGCTCCCGTTGCAGCATCCAGCGCCTGAGCGAACTCAGCGTCATCCACCAGGTAAGTCAACATGCCCATGATCGATACGGTGTCATAGACCTGCTTCAGGTCAAGACGCACAGCATCGCCCACCTGGAAGCTCAGGTGCGGATGCGTCTTGCGCCGAGCCTGCGCCTTGGCGATCAAGGGTGCCGAAAGATCGAGCCCCAACCCTTCGCTGCAGTCTCGCCCGAGCACTTCGGTGAACTCACCGTCAGAGCAACCGATATCGAGCAGCCGTCCCTGCGGCTTCAGACAGGGCAATACGTGCTGGCGCAGTACGACATGCTGGCGGTCGTACATTTCCTTGGCAGCCAGTTTCGAATAATCGGCCCTCTCCCAGAACTTTCGGGCCAGCGCTCCGCTGCCTTGCTTACTCATGTGCATCACTCCAAAGCCTCGGGGCCGCGAAACAGAAACAGGTGCAGACGGGTTTCCGGATATTTGTTGAGCGGGTGCCCCTCGGGGAAGACGTGCTCATCCTTCTCCAGCAACATTGAGTGCTGGGCAAAGGCGTCGACGAAGAAATCACGCGTGCGATAGATCGCCGAATAGTTGCTGCCCAGATGCTCGGAATAACGGTCATGTATCTCGTAGCGTCCTTCGGTTCCCACTGAGTCGCGCAGCATTGCCAGGCCGCCAGGCCGCAACATACGCGGCAATTTTGCAATGACTGCCTCCAGTTGCTGGTCGTTGAGATAAAGGAACAGACCGGAGATGAACAACAGATCGAAACGCTCTTGCGTCTCGAAAGCCTCCACTGAGCAGGTCACGAATTCGATATTGTCGATGCCCTGACGTTGCGCCTGGCTACTGGCAATGCGCCCCAGTTCCTCGACGTACTCCACCGCCACCACACGGGCCGCCCCCCATTGGCAGAAGCGCAAGCTCCATTGTCCAACACCTGACCCCAGATCCAAGACAGATCGGCCTTGCAGGGGCGGCAACCAGGCGGTGACCTTGGCCGTCTCTTCACGAATTTTGAGCTTGAGCTTCTCCTCGTCCTGCTCGAGATTGGCTACAGATTCCCACTGCAAGCGCCCATAGTCGCCGGCGCGTTGCTCCCAGAATTGTCGAACCTTGTCCGGATCTATCATCACTGCTCCTTCAGACGATCAGCCGCATAGCGCCAGACCGGCTCGCACAGAATGGGCTTGGATGCGCTGATACCCGGATCCATGACCCGGCTATCGCAGAGGAAATCCAGGTTCAACTGGGTGTATTCATTGACCGCCCGATTGGGAATCGGCAGCAGACGCACCCCCAGCGGCTTGCGCAGACGTACGGCGAGTGCGGCGATGTCGAGGATCAGGGCGCTCAGGTCTTCACCGAACATGGTGGCGGGCACGGGCACCATGTCGATGCCACAGCCGCAAACAGTAGACAACGCGGCCAGCTTCTCCAGGCTCAAGGCTCGCAGGTTGTTGGCCTCGGTCAGGCCATTGTCCTCCAGCACCGAATACATCACGCCATTGAAGCCGACGGTACGCGCCTGCGCCTTGTGCGCAGCGAGCTTCAGTGCATCGGTCAGCACGCTGGTGATAAAGATGCTGCCCAGGCTGCCCACCGGCGTCGGCCCCAGCAGTTCCACAAGCCGGGCCACCGAGGTCTCGCCATCGGGGAACGGCGCCAGCGAACCATCCAGACCACGGTAGGCAATGCCCGTGCGCTGCTCCAGCTCACGACCGAAGGCATCGACACGCGCCATTTCCTCGGCCAGTGCGGCAATCAGGCGGTTCTGCAGGTTTTCCAGAGACAGACGCTGATGGCGGGCATCTTGCGCCAGCGCCAGGGCGATGCCTGTGGTCTCCATGGCGATGCTGAACGCCAGCTCAGCCCCCTCATGCCGGGAGAAGGGAAAGAATGGCGTGGCTGCCGGGCAGGCCGCCGAAACCCCGACTCGGAAATTGTCGATGCCGTTGTTGCTGCGCCGTGCCAAACCCAGGACGAAGCGGCTGGCCGCCTCCGCGCCTTCCATCGAGATGGCCTCAGGCGTGGCGACGATCAGATTGAGAAACAGCTTGTTGTCACGCAAGACCAGGGCCTGTGCCTCGTCGAGCAATGCCTGGCGCCCCTGCGCGACGAACAGATCCAGTGGCATGCAGTACCAGCGGGCGCCTGCGACGTCGGCGAGCTCGCGCACGCTTTCGACAATTGAACGCAGCACACCCGGTGCGACCTCGGCATCGACCTGCGGCGGCGGCAGGGTCAGGCGCACCGTACGCAGCTCGATCGCCTGCTCCGCGCTCAGTGCTTCGGCCTGCGCTCGCAACCGGCCTAGCTGCTCGGCCAGCTCAGGCTTGGCCCGGTCGAAGATCGGCACACCTATGGTCAGCGAACGAATCATGAGCGTGTCGCCTCGATCAATTCCAGATAATCGGTCGGCGTATTCACCTCGTAGTACAGCTCATCCTTCAGCGGCACGGCCTTGATCGGCGCGCTGTCGCACGGCAGCAACTGGCCGGCGAACAGGTTGGCGTGCTCGATGCAACGCCGCTGCCACAAGCGCAGCACATCCGGCGAAGACACCTTGAACAGGCCGACGGACTCCGGATGCTTCATGCTCCGCACGGGGCCCTGGTAGGTTTCGGCTATGTCGCCGCCATCATCCAGTACGCAGTGGATGGCTGACAGGCTGCGCTTCTCGCGGTCGGAGGTGAGCACCAGATCACCCGCCTCTGCGTCAAGCCTGTCGATTAACGAGCGCTCCAGGAAGATATCGCCGGACACCACGTAGCAAGGCTCGCCGTTCAGTGCCAGGCCGAGGCTCATGGCGTTGTTGGTCAACGCCCATTCCGGGTTGTGCACGAAGTCGAGCTGTGGGTAGGCCTGCATGATCTGGATGGCACGAAAGCCCACCACCACAGTGATACGTTTGCCCGCGAATGCCTCGATGGCGTAGTCGAGGATGGTTCGGCCAGTGGCAGGATGGCGAATCAATGCCTTGCTTTCGCCATCGAGCTGCAGGCTCTTGCCCGCCGCGAGAATGATCGCCCGGGAAACGTCTTTCATCGCATCATCTCATCGAGCTGAAAATGACAAGCGGGCAAGCCATCACCAGGGAAACGATGCTTGACGGTCTTGTAGGGATAAGGCGTACCGGCCAGGGCACGCTGGGTAACCAGTTGCCAATCGAAACTGTGATTGGGCCGCAGGCTCCAGACCTCCACATCGGCATAGCGGTAGCACACCGCGGGCACCCACTTCAGGCCAATGCGTTTCGCCGCTTCCATGCGATGCTGACCATCGAGCACCAGGCTGTGTTCGTCGTCGAGCGCCAAGGGTTTGTTCCACACACCCTCACTGAGGATCTTGTGCACCAGCCAATCGACCCGTTTGGCACTGAAGCCTTCGATGTGCCGCAGGCTCTCCACGGGAACCCGAACTATCTCCGCTGCGCTATTCACTCGTTGATCACCTTGTTCTCGATATTGTTCGGACTGCTGCAGCGAGTAGCCAGGAACGCCATGCAGGCCCGCTGGAACTCCGCCGCCGTGTTGAACGAACGTGCAAACGCGTCTTTCAGTTGTAATACCCGGCATGGCAGCGACGCAATCCCCTCACGCCATGGGGCCAGATAGTATTGTGAAATGCTCCGTTCGATAGCGGCACGACGCAGACGACGATCCTCTGCAACCTGTTCGGGGCCGACCAGCAGCAAACCGACCATTTTTGCCCAACCATCGAAGGCAGGTGAGTAAACCGGCTGGTACTCCACCGCATCGATACGCCCCTGCGAACAGGCGTGGACGATACCGCCGGTCAAATTCGGGCCATACTCGCCATCACAAACCCAACACGACAGCCCTTCGTTTGCCTGTATGACCTCGAACACCTGATCCCAGGCAGAGTCGTCCAGCAACAGATCGGTTTCCACGATGAGGTAACCTCGCTCGGGATAACGCAAGGCACTGACACCAAGCTCCACTGAGAGGATGTTCACATCCTCTGCATATCGGTCATTGCGAACCGTCGTGATCCCCGCACCGAAACGACTGAGCAGATGGCTCACGACCTTCTCTTCACCATAGCCCGTCACGACCACGACCTCACCCGAGGTTCGGGCCATGACAGCCTCGATCAGCCAGTCCAGTACCAGTCGATCGCCGACAGGCAGCAAGCTCTTGGGGATACCTTCGGTCAGCGGCAGCATACGGCTGCCACGTCCGGCAGAAAGCAGGATGACGCCAGGCGACGCACTATCGGCTTCCACCGCGATCGAAATTGCCTCGTGTAATTTGCCCAAATGCCACCCCATCCAGCAAAGTCAGTTTTCCGACATTATTGAACACTGTAGCGGGGTCGTAGCAAAAGGCTGGCCAATTACACTTGCAAATCAACTCAATAGCCGACTTTCCTAAGAACAAATGCAGAGCGGAGCAGAGAAGGATACGTGCAGACGCCAGGCAGAACTGCGCACGGCGTTGGGGAGCCTAGGACTTTCATTAAATCCCGGCTCTTCGTTTCAAGCGTTCAAGCGGCTAGCGCAACTGGTTGAACAGATTCAGCCCCGCGATCTTCACGTAGCTCTGCTGCGCAGCCTCGAGGATGATGGTCTGGAACGACAGGCGCGACAATGCCTCGGCGTAATCAAGCTCGCGCAGCTCGGCCTGTACCGACTTGTTCACCAGGGTCACGTCCTCGTTGTCGGTACCGGTGGTTTCGATCAGATTGAGGCGCGCGCCGATTTCGGTCTGCACTTCCAGTACCTTGCCCATGCCGTTGTCGAGGTTCTTCAGGGCGATGGCCACTTCGTCGCGCACGGCCAGGTTACCCGCTGGCGAGGTGGGCGAGGATTCCAGGGCCTGGCGTAGGCGAGAGATGGTGTTGAGGATGCCGCGTTGTTCCTGAAACTGTGGCTGCACGCCGAACTCATCCCCCCCAGCGGCTGCGGCGGGGCCGGAGATGCTGAACGCCGCGCCATACACAGTGAAGGTGGCTGGATAAGGGCCGGTGACGGTTCCGGTGGCGAGTACCGGGCTATTAGGGCCGACCGGCTGGGCGTACACCTCGTAGTTGCTGTCGTCGGTGAAACGCAGCACCACGCCCGAGGTTGGGAACTGGCTGTCGAAAACGGCCTGGTTGACGATGTTGCCCCCAGCCACCACAGCGGCAGAGCCATTGGTGGAGGCGCGGGTCACGGCAAAATCGGTGGATGCGGACTGCAGAGTGAAACTGTGGGTGCCGATACCAGGTGAACCGGCGGTGGCAGGCGGCTGAATATCGGCCAGCAGGTTGTCGAGATCCAGCGCGTTGTCGCCCTCTTTCAAGACGACATCGAGCTGAAAACGCATGCCACGGAAGTTGATGACGTTACCGCCATTGACCAGCGGATCGATCTTGCCACCCCCCGGAATCTCCGAGGTGACATCAGCACCGCTGGCGTCGTAGATGCGGAACTCGGTACCACTGACGAAAGCTAGCGAATAGGGTTCGCCGCCACGGAAATCGGAGTTGAAGGCACGATTGTCCTCCACCAGCCCGGGAGAAATGAACACCCGCTGCTCGTTGGCCGGCACGGCGGGAATGGTGGTCGCCGGCAAGGGCGGCGACGGTAGCGCCGGGTTATTGACTCCATTGCCATTGGCGACACGGTTGGCGTTGGTGACAGCTTCGAACAAGCGCCTGCCGTTGTCGTTGATCGCCACGTTGGTGGAGCTGGCCACCTGCAGGGTGCGCTGCCCTTCGTCGCCGAAGTAGGAATAGGTGCCGTCCGGGTTGCGCACGAAGGGTTCGGTCTTGCCCAGATTCCCCGCAAACAGGTACTCCCCCCGGGCGTTGCGGCTGTTCATCAGATTGAGTAGCTCTGCCTCACGCTCGGCAAGCTCCTTGGCGATGGAGTTGCGGTCTTCCGATGAGAGAGAACCGCCACCAGCCCGCACGGCCAGTTCACGCACACGCTGCAGCACGGTATTGACCGAGTTCAGTGTGGTCTCTTCCTGGGTCAGGCTGTTCTTGGCTGCCGTGAGGTTGTCGCTGTACTGCTTGAGCACCGCCTGTTGCTGCTCGAGCTGCAACAGGCGCACCGACGCCACCGGATCATCCGCAGGGGTCAGGATGCGATTGCCGCTGCTGATCTGTTCCTGGGTGCGAATCAGGTTCGAATAGTTGCGCCCAAGACCAGATACGCCGTTATTGAACGCCTGAATGGATGAAATGCGCATGACCATGGGGCTTGCCTCTTGCAACGCCTGTCATCAGTACAGGCCGCGCCTTGCCGAACTCGGGTAGGCGACTATCAGAATGAATTGATCAGGGTATCGAACAGATTACGCGCAACTTGAATGATCTGCGCGGATGCTTGGTAGTACTGTTCGAACTGGATCAGCTTGGCCGCTTCTTCATCAAGGTTGACCCCGGAAACCGAATCGCGGTTATCGGTGGCCTGCTTGAGAATCGCACTGGTGGCCTGCCCGTCGACGCGCGCCTGGCTGGTGAGCGTACCGACCCGCTCGACCAGATCGCCATAGGCATCGGAGAAGCTCGACCCCGTGGTGGTCGGTGCTGCGGGGTTCACGCCAATTACCGATTTGTTCTGCAGATTGACCAGGTTCAGCGCGTTACGGTTGTCCGATACACCATTGGTGTTGAACGACACCGAGAAGTTGTCGCCCGCCTCCGGCCGCCCACTGATCTTGACCTGGTAATCGAAAGCAGCCGGGACCGCCGGCGGGTTGGCCGGCACACTGATGGTCAGGGCATTGTCCTGCCCTGGCACGATGCTGCCAGTGTCGATCACGTTGCCGTTGATATCGACGACTTCGTAGCTTTGCGTCGCCCCGCCACCAGCGCCCATCACAATGCGCAGCGGCGGTGCGTTGCGCAGGCTGGTTTCCAGGTCCGCCTGGGCTACCGGGTCGTAGATGTCGATCTCGGTCAGCAGCGTCGGCTGGGTGATCTTGCCAGTACCGATGTTGGCTGGACTGGTCTCGGCCTTGAGCGGCGCGGCAAACGCCAGCTCCTCGGGGTTTTTCATGTCCGCGCGGATATCGCGACCGGCATTGCGGGTCGGCATCACCAAAAAACGATCGCCAGCGGCGAAGGTACCGCTGGCCACGCCGAGCGAGAAGCCATCCACTTCAGGTGCGGGAACCGTGGTGATGTCGAAGGTCGCCGGGGTGGGCGGAAACAGGGTGCCGTCGGACGTTCGGCGAATCACGTACTCGGTGGCACTGGTGAACTGCACCTCGTAGTCGCTGGTGGTCAGCCGCGATGTATCCGTCAGCGTGACATTGAGATTGGCCGTTGTATCGCTGTTACCCACCCGCGCCAGGCTACGCTGGCTGAGCAGCAATGGATCGTTGATCGAGCGGAACAGGTCGTTGCCGAACTGGCCATTGAGGTCAAGGCCCTGCCCCAGTTGCCGGTTCATCTGATCGGCGACGGACAGCGCCAAACGGCCCACGGCGTTCATCGACTGATCCAGCACGTCCTGACGATAACGCAGCAGCCCACCCATCTCGCCACCGGTGATCAGCGAGGTGATCCCTTGTCGCGAGCTGCCGCTGACGAACTGGACCTCACTGCGCAAAGGATCGGACTGCCCCGGAGTGACCTCCAAGCGAGCAGCCTGGCTGCCCACCACCAGCGGCTGGCCGGAACCGATGAACAGGTTGTAGGTGTTGTCGTCCTGCGGTACGACGGTCACACCGATGAACTCGGACAGCTTGCGCACCGCCTCTTCGCGAGCATCGAGCAGATCGTTCGGCGCCTGGCCGTTGGAAGCCGCCACGGCAATGGCATCGTTTAAACCAGCAATCGAGGTGGCCAGCTGATTAACCTGGTCGGTAACCGCCGAAATCTGCTTGTTGAGAAAGGCATTCTGCTCGTAGAGGCGGTCGTAGATAGTGTTGAACCGCTTGGCCAGCCCCTCGGCCTCGGACAGTGCCAACTGGCGCGCCGGGATATTGGCCGGGTCCTCCGCTGCAGTCTGCAGCGCGGCAAACAGCTTCTGCAGCCCCGGCGTGACGCCAGTGGTACTGCCGGCCAGCAAAGAGTCGAGCTGATTGATCTGACTCAGGTAGGCCTGTGTGTCGCTGTTGAGCGCGGTACTGCTGCGTACCTGGGTATTGAGGAATTCGTTGTAAATACGGCGCACGTCCACCAACGTGGTGCCCGAGCCGATATAGCCTGCCCCGCTGAACTGCGGTATGCGGGTCGCCTGCACAGCTTCCTGGCGGGAAAAACCGGGCGTGTTGACGTTGACGATGTTATGGCCGGTAACAGCCAGCGAAGTCTTGTTCGCCGCCAGGCCCGAGAGGCCTATGCTCAGTAGGTCAGCCATGATTCAACCTCAAGTCCTTGTGGTGGCGCTATCGGCAGCGGCGATTGCTTGATAGGTCTGCATCTTGCGAGCGATCTGCGAGATCTTGCGCGCGTAGTTCGGGTCGGTGGCGTAACCGGCTTGCTGCAGTTCCTTGACGAAACGCTCCGGGTTCTCGGTGGCGTTCAGCGCTTTCTCGTAGCGACCGTTGTTCTGCAGGAAGCTGACGTAATCGTCGAAGCTCTGCGCATAGGAATCGTAGGCACGGAAGTTGGCCGTCTCCCTGACCGCCTTGCCGCCCTTGTACTCCGTGGTCAGCACCCGTGCCGACTCGCCCTGCCAGCTGTTGTGGGACTTGATACCGAACAGGTTGTGGCTGCTCTGCCCGTCGCCAGTGCGAATGATCGACTTGCCCCAGCCGGTTTCCAGTGCGGCCTGGGCCACCAGGTAACGCGGGTCGACACCGATCTTCTCGGCAGCGGCCTCTGCCATCGGCAGCATGGTGGCGACGAACTCCTGTGGTGAGCTGAAAGCTGCCTTGCCCGGCGCCAGCGGTGGTTGAGCAATACGACGGCCTGTCAGTGCATCGCTATTGCCAAGGCTAAGGCCGCGATCCTTGGGCGCGGCGCTGGCCTGCGCCGGAATCCAGTCACTGCCGGCCAGGGTCTTGCCCTCTCCTTCTGCGGCCGATGGCACGATACCGGCCAACAGGCGATCTGCCAGTTTGCCCGGCACGGCCAGGCGACGGCGATTGAGCAGCGCCACGTCATCACGAAAGCCTTCGCTGGTGGCGATCTTGTCAGCCTTCGACTCGCTCGCCGCAGCCACTGGCTGATCAATCTGCGCGAAGGGATTTGGGCGGCTCGACGGCTGCTTGATCTTCGACATCTGCCGCACCAGCACGTCAGCCAGGCCAATGCCGCGCCCTTCCTTGGAGAGCGTTACCGCTAGCTGCTGGTCGTGCATGTCTTGATAGGTCTTGCTCTCGTTGCTGTTCATGAAATTGCCTTCACCGAATGCGGCGTTGGCCGAGCGCATGGCCTTGAGCATTTCGTTCATGAACAGCGACTCGAACTCCTGCGCAACCTTGCGGATGTTCTGCTCGGTATCACCGCCCACCTTGAACTGGTTGAGGCGGTTCAGGTCGGTAAAGGCACCACTGTCGATCGGGCTTTTACCGCCTGCCAGCAGACCGGCTGAGAGTCGAGAATCCATATCGGCGATCCTCCTCAGATCACGATCAGGTCAGCCTGAAGAGCGCCGGCTTGCTTGAGCGCCTCCAGAATGGCCATCAGGTCGGAGGGTGCTGCACCCACCTGGTTAACCGCACGCACGATTTCGTCCAGGCTGGTACCAGGGCCGAACTTGAACATCGGTTTGGCCTCCTCCTCGGCACCCACGCGAGAGCGCGGCACCACGGCAGTCTGCCCGCCAGAGAGTGCATCGGGCTGGCTGACGATGGGGTCTTCGGTGATGGTCACGGTCAGGCTGCCGTGAGTCACTGCAGCAGGCTGTACCTTGACGTCCTGGCCGATGACGATAGTGCCGGTACGCGAGTTGATGATGACCTTGGCCACCGCTTTACCTGCCTCGACCTGCAGGTTCTCGAGGATCGACAGATAGTCGACACGTTGATTCGGGTCGAGCGGCGCGCTGACGCGAATCGAACCGCCATCGATGGCCTGGGCGACACCTGGGCCGAGCAGGTCATTGATCTGATCGACGATGTTCTTCGCCGTGGTGAAATCGGGGCGATTGAGGTTCAGGGTCAGGTAATTGCCCTGATCGAAACCGCTCGGCACCGGACGTTCGACGGTAGCACCACCGGGGATGCGACCGGCGGAGGGCACGTTGACGGTGATGCGCGAACCATCGGCACCACTGGCATCGAAACCGCCGACCACCAGGTTGCCTTGGGCGATGGCGTAGACGTTGCCATCAATACCCTTGAGCGGCGTCATCAACAGGCTGCCACCGCGCAGGCTCTTGGCATTACCAATGGAGGAAATGGTGATGTCGATGGTCTGACCCGGCTTGGCGAACGCCGGCAGGTCAGCATGCACCGATACGGCTGCGACGTTCTTCAACTGCACGTTGCCACCTGGCGGCACCTTGATGCCGAACTGCGCCAGCATGTTGTTGAAGGTCTGCACGGTAAAGGGGGTCTGCGTAGTCTGGTCGCCGCTGCCATTGAGGCCAACCACCAGGCCGTAGCCGATCAACTGGTTGCTACGCACACCCTGAATCGACGCCAGATCCTTCAGGCGCTCGGCCTGGGTCGGCAAGCTCAACAATAGGCACGCCAGCATGGTTGCCAGCAGCACCCAGTCGTTGGCGCCGCGATGACGATAACCGCGATGAGCGACCGCGAACTGTCGACGGCACGCCCCGGCATGTGCCGACTCACCGCCATGAACCCGCGTCCCTCGCTTGGTAGCCGAAGTCACTGCGAAGGCCTTGCGCGCCGAGCCGCTGGTCGTCACTCGCGCATACCAGTTGGACAGGTGCTCAAGTAACAGGGACGGAGAATGAGTCAGCCAGGTTTTCATCTACAGCACCCCGAGATCAGAACGGCCACATCGGGCTGAGAAAGAATCGGCTCAACCAGCCAGGTTGGCTGGCATCGGCGAAGGCGCCGGTGCCGGAATAGGTGATACGTGCATCGGCGACACGGGTGGAGGCCACGGTGTTGTCGGTGGCGATGTCGTCGGCGCGAATCAGACCCGAGATGCGCACCAGCTCGTCGCCGGTATTGAGGGTCATCCACTTCTCGCCACGCACGGCGAGAATGCCATTGGGTAGCACCTCGGCAACGGTCACGGTGATCGAGCCGGAAAGGCTGTTACTTTGCCCGGCCTGGCCAGAACCGGTGGCATCACGCTGGGAGTTCCAGCTGGAATCCAGGCTCAGATTATTGTTGGTCATGCCCAGCGCACTGAGGCTACGCAGCGGGTTGTCCGGTGCAACGGCCATGCCGAACAGGTTGGGGACACCCATTGTACCGCTGCTGTCTTTCTGAATATTGCTGTTGGCGTTCTTGCTGGCCTGAGTACGCTCATTGAGCGTGATGGTGATGATGTCGCCGACACGAAACGCCTTGCGGTCGTCATACAGGCCGTTCTCGAAGCCAGCCTGGTAGATGGAACCGTTGTTCTGCGCAGCCGGCAGCGGCGTACGCGGCAGCACCGGCGCGTAATAGGGATCATCCGGCTTGACTGTCGGCGCCATGCAGCCACTGCTGAGCAGCAGGCCAGCCAACAGGGGGAAACAGATAATTTGCCGGTTCATAACCACTACCTCGCGGCGTTTACAACAGAGTCAAAAAGGATCAGAGGTTCTGCGTCACGAAGGACAGCATCTGATCGGCGGTGGAAATCACCTTGGAGTTCATTTCATAGGCGCGCTGGGTGGTGATCATGTTCACCAACTCCTCCACCACGCTGACGTTGGAGTTTTCCAGGGTGTTCTGCAGCGTGGTGCCAAGGCCATTGAGGCCTGGGTTGCCCACCTGCGGCGCGCCGCTGGAACCCGTCTCCAGGAACAGGTTGTTACCGATGGCTTCCAGGCCAGCCGGGTTGACGAAGTCGGCCAGCTGAAGATTGCCGATGATCTGCGGCTGCGGGTTACCGGCGGTGGTCACCGAGACAGTGCCGTCTTCACCGACGGTGAAGGTGCGCACTTCGTTGGGCAGCACGATTGCAGGCTCCAGGGCAAAGCCCTGAGAGGTCACGATCTGGCCATCGGAGTTCAGGTGAAAGCTGCCGTCGCGGGTATAGGAAACGGTGCCGTCGGGCTGCAGGATCTGGAAGAAACCCCGGCCATTGACCGCCATATCCAGCGGCTGCTCGGTTGTTTGCAGACTGCCAGCGGTGAAGATCTTCTGTGTACCTACCACACGCACACCGGTGCCGAGCTGCAAACCTGAGGGCAACTCGCTGTCCTGGCTGGACTGGCCACCTGGCTGACGACGGATCTGATAGAGCAGATCCTCGAATTCGGCGCGATCACGCTTGAAGCCGGTAGTCGCGACGTTGGCCAGGTTGTTGGAAATGGTGGTCAGGTTCATGTCCTGAGCGGACAAACCGGTCTTGCTGACCCACAGTGCCGGAAGCATATCGATTCTCCTCGGACGCCGGTTTTACGGCGCCGCGTGCTGGTAATTAGCTAATTTGCAAAACCCGCGCCATTGCCGACGCATTGTCTTCGGCGGTGCGCATCATCTTTACCGACAGTTCGAACTGGCGGGACAGGGAGAGGATGGCTGTCATCTCTTCAACGGCATTGACGTTGCTCGCCTCAAGGAAACCCGAAGTCACCTGAACCGTGGCATCAGCCTCTACCTCAGGCTGTCCCTTGACGCGGATCAGGCCATCGGTGCCCTTCTCCATGCTTTTCGGATCAGGGTTGACCAGCTTGATGCGGTCGACCTCAGCCAAGACGTTGGGGTTTTCACCAAGCGCACGAATGCTGATGGTGCCGTCCTGGCCGATCTCCACCTTCTGCTCCGGCGGCACGGCAATCGGCCCGGCGTTGCCCATCACCGGCAACCCATTGCCGGTGCGCAGCACGCCGAGAGCGTCGATATTCAGGCTGGCAGTACGGACGTAGGCCTCACTGCCATCGGCTGCCTGCACGGCGATCCAGCCCTTGCCACCAATGGCCACATCAAGGTCACGACCGGTTTCCTGCAACGAACCGGGACGAAAATCCGTGGCCGGGCGCTCGCTCATGGCGAATACGCGCGCCGGATAGGTTTCACCGAACAGCGGCATGGAGCGTGCCTGCTCAAAGTCGCGACGAAAACCCGAGGTGGAAACGTTCGCCAGGTTGTTGGCGTGGGCGCGCAAAGCCAGTGTGTTGTTCTGCGCTCCGGTCATGGAGACGTACAGCATCTTGTCCATGGTAATTCTCCGAGTGGGCGACATGCCCTTGGCTCTTTGCATGCAATACAGCAAACGCCGTGCCAGGCTCGAAAAATAAATACAATACACTGATTTAAAAGGAATTTATTAGAGAAGACGGAGAGGTCTAGAAGTGCGGCGGCGAGGTTTTGCCGGCCCTTAAACGGCAAAGCGGCAAGCCTGGCTTGCCGCTTTGCCCCCCCTCAATCATCAACGCAGGTTGATGATTGTCTGGGTGATGGCACTTTCGGTTTCAATGGTCTTGGCGTTGGCCTGGTAGTTGCGCTGGGCCACGATCAGATTCACCAACTGATCGGACAGCTCGACATTGGAGTCTTCCAAAGCACCGGACTGCAGAGCACCCAGCGTACCGGTGCGCGGCGTACCAACCACCGGCTCGCCGGACTGGAAGGACTGCACCCAGGCCGTCTTGCCCACTGGCGTGAGGCCCTGCACGTTGGCGAAGTTGGCCAGTATCACCTGCCCCTGCACCTTGGACTGACCATTGGTGTAGCGCGCGAAGATCACCCCGGTATCGTCGATTTCCAGACCGGCCAGCTGGCCAGTGGTATAGCCATCCTGACTGACCCGGTTGACCGCGAAGGAGCTGGCGAACTGAGTCGACTGACGCAGATCGATACTGATCCCAGCCGCGTTGGCCGTTGCCCCATTGGGACTCCATATCGGCGGCACCGAGTTGTCCGGCGCAGCCGGCACCCATGTGCTCAGGTCGATGGTGCCATCGGCAGCCACGGTAAAACCGGTGGGGGTGGAACCAACCAACGCCGCGATATCCAGCTGGCCGGCGGTAGTGAACTGCAAATCGACACTCGAGGGGGTCGTCAGCGTTGGATCATCCGGGTTGCGCCCATCGATCAGCACGTTCATGGTCCATGTGTTGGGACCAGTCTTGACGAAGTACTGCGTGAAAACGTGGGAGTTGCCCTGGGTGTCGTAGATGTTGGTCGAAGTCGACGAGTTGTAGGAAGTTGGATCGGTCGGGTCGAACGGCACCGTGGTCGGCACGATATTATTAGAGTTGAGGTTGAAGGTCTGCGACAGGCTGGCAGTAGCGCGCGGTTCCTGATTCGCGGTCTGGATGCGCAAGTCGTCAACCACACCATTTTGCAGGTTGCCATTGGCATCGACCGAGTAGCCCTGCAGGCGATAACCGAAGTTGTTCACCATGAAGCCATCACGGTCCGTACCGAAATAGCCGGCGCGGGTATAACTGATCTCGCCGTTGTTGCTGGTGACGAAGAAGCCATTGCCGTTGATCGCCAGGTCCAACGCGTTCTGCGTGTAGTTGATGTTGCCCTGGTTGAACATCTGCGAAATATCGCCAAGCAGCACGCCGCTGCCCTGCGGATTGGAGCCCGAACCGAGCACGGACGCAGCATAGACATCGGCGAACTCCGCGCGCGACTGTTTGAAACCCGCAGTACCGGCGTTGGCGATGTTGTTGCCGGTGACATTGAGATCCTTGGTGGCGGCGCGCAGACCACTGAGACCAATATTGAACGACATGGAAAACTCCTTTGCCGGAACTGCCGGCGGCAATAGTTATTGGCCGATGACTTGCACTTGCGAAAGCGGAACGCTGCCCAGACCAGCCAGGTTGAGCATCAATTCACTGCCACCCAACGTGACGCTGTCGACGTTGGCCGGCAACAGGGTGTAAAGCCCTTTGGTCTCGGTACCGTAAGTGGCCTGAGCCTCGAACTTGTAAGTACCGGGCGGCATCAGGTTGCCGCTGGAGTCCTTGCCATCCCAGATGAAGCTGACATTGCCGGCGGCCTGCTCGCCCAGGTTGATTCGCGTCACCACGGAACCCGCACTGTCGTAGACATTGACGTAAACGTTGCCACTGCTAACCGGCAGGATAGTGCTGGCCTTGAAGCTCTCACTGGTATCGACCACAGCTTTCTCGCTCGGCACGATCACCTTGCGCCCGACCAGGGAAGAGGCCTGCAGCGCCTGAGAGGACTGATAGGAGGACAACATCGCCTCCATGCTGGTATTGAGCTTCTCGATCCCCTCCAGGCTGCTGAACTGCGCCAACTGGGCAATGAACTCGCCGTTGCCTTGTGGCTCCAGCGGGTTCTGGTTGTTCAACTGAGCCACCAGCAGATTGAGGAACTCGTTCTTGCCGAGGTCCTTGTTCTGCTGGGTGTTCTGTTTCATCTCGTACTGATCGAGTACCGAACTCGTGCCGCTTACCGTGCTCATCCCTTGTCTCCTTTCAAAGCATTACTGACCGAGGGTCAGCACGCGCTGCAGCATCTGTTTGGCGGTGTTCATCATTTCAACGTTGGTCTGGAAGGCGCGACTGGCGGAAATCATGTCGGCCATTTCCTCGACCACGTTGACGTTCGGGTAATAGACGTAACCATCAGCGTTGGCCATCGGATGATCGGGCTCATAGCGCGGCATCAGGCTGCTCTGGTCCTCGATCACGCCGAGCACCTGAACGCCGCGACCTGCCTCATCCTGCTCGGCGAACAGCGAACCACGATCACCGCCCTGCGCCTGCTGGAACACGGTGGCAAACACCGGATGACGTGCGCGATAAGTCTGATCCAGGCTCGAGGAAACGGTCTCGGCGTTGGCGATGTTGCTGGAGATGGTGTTCAGGCGAGTGCTCTGGGCGCTCATGCCGGTTCCGGCGATGTTGAAAACACTGGCAAGGGACATGGTCGCGCTCCTTATTCGCCGCGCAGGGCATTGGTCAGCCCTTTGAATTTGCTATTGAGAAAGGTGAAGCTGGCCTGAAACTGCACCGAGTTTTCCGCGTAGTTCGATTGTTCGATCTGCAGGTCGACGGTGTTCTGATCCAGCGAAGCGTGGAACGGCGTGCGATAAGGCAGCTCTGCCTCACCACTCTTCACGCCGTCGGCCGGGATGTGGCGACTGTCGGTGCGATTCAGGGAAACGCCACCGCGCTGCATGCGGCTGTTCTGCTCGGCCAACACACTGGCGAAGTCCAGATCACGAGCCTTGTAATTCGGCGTATCGGCGTTGGCGATGTTGTTCGCCAGTACCTCGGCACGCTGGGCGCGAAAGCCGAGTGCCTGTTCATGGATGCCGAGTGCTCTGCCGAAGTTGATGCTCATGGTCTGAACCTTTGCCGCAAGGGCCGTCTGATCACTGTTGCCAGACATATAGCAAAGGCTGTGCCATTTATTTAATTACTTATAAATCAGTAATTTGAGATCTAATTTACCGAGTAAAAGCGGCAAAGCGGCAAAGCCTTACCGCGTACAGGCAAGGAAGCGGCAACGCCGACCGGGCCGATTGCCGCCAACCGAACCAAGGGACTAGCCATGCGCACCAGCGACCTGGTGTGCACGCAGAGTCAGTGCGCACCACACCCTCCCCGCCCACGACAGTCGCCCCTCACAGGCCGGCGCATCATCTTCAGCACCCAGAAATGCAAACGGGAGGCCATTGGCCTCCCGTTGCTAACACGCCTTGCGCCTATTTGGCCTTGTAGATGATCCCCGGACTGCACTGCACCATCTGGTACTTGTCCGGCAGGCCATTGAGCGCCTCGGAGGCGCCGAGGAACAGATAACCGCCCGGTTTCAAGGTGGCGTGGATACGTGTGAGGATGTCCTTCTTCACTTCCGCAGAGAAGTAGATCAGCACGTTGCGGCAGAAGACGATATCGAACTTGCCCAATGCCGCGTAGCTGTCCAGCAAATTCAGCGGACGGAATTCGACACGATTCTTGATGGGAGCCTTGACCTGCCAACGCCCCGGGCCCTTGGGGTCGAAGTAACGCTGCAAACGCTCCTGCGACAATCCACGCCCCATTGCCAGGCTGTCATATTCACCCGATTTGCAATTGGTCAGCATCGAAGGCGAAAGATCGGTCGCAACGATCTGTATACCCGCCTTGAGCTGACCGAGGTTGGTGCGCTCGAACTCGTCGATGGACATCGACAGCGAGTAAGGCTCCTGGCCGGACGAGCAGGCCGCCGACCAGATACGCAGGCGCTGGGCGGGATAAGCCTTGATCAATTCCGGCAGCACTCGGTTCTTGAGCACTTCAAAAGGATAAGTGTCGCGAAACCACAGGGTCTCGTTGGTGGTCATGGCATCGACGACCTGCTCGCGCAGCCCGCTGCGCGGCTGGCTTTGCATGCGCTGCACCAGCTCGCCCAGGGTCTTGATGCCGTTCTGTTCCATCAGCTTGTTCAGACGACTGGAGACCAGATACTGCTTGTTGCTGCCAAGCAGAATACCGCAGGCCTTTTCCAGGAAAGTCCGGAACTGCTCGAAATCCAAATTACCTGAAGACACTAGTGCCGCCTCTGCAACCATAACGTTCGCCGAAGGTCGCCCCTCAGCCCCCATCCGATACACGAATGCGATCAACTACACGCGCCGCCAGATCATCTGGCTTGAACTTGGCGAGGAAGTCGTCAGCGCCGACCTTCTTCACCATCGCCTGGTTGAACACACCGGAAAGTGAAGTATGCAGGAGGATATGCAGCTTCTGCATGCGCGGATCGCTACGAATCTCCGTAGTCAGCGTATATCCGTCCATCTCGGGCATCTCGATGTCGGAAATCAGCATCAGCAGTTCCTTGTCGGGATTGCGCCCCTCGTCCGCCATTTTCTTGAGGTAATTGAGTGCCTCACGACCATCATTCAGCGCCGTCACCTCTACACCAACGGTCTGCAGGCAGCGCGAAACCTGTTTGCGCGCCACCGAGGAGTCATCGACGATCAACACATGCTTGGTCACCGCCTGACTCTGCACCTGATCATCGATGACGCCAGCGGAAATCACTTCGGAAGTCGGCGCGACTTCGGCAAGAATCTTCTCGACATCAATGATCTCGACCAACTGCTGGTCGAGTCGCGTGACCGCTGTAAGGTAATGATCGCGCCCGGTGCCCTTGGGTGGCGGATGAATCTCCTCCCAGTTCATGTTGACGATACGTTCGACCGAGCGCACCAGAAACCCCTGAACCTTGGTGTTGTACTCGGTGATGATCACGAAGCTGGTCTTCAGATCTTCCAGAGCGGCACTGCCGGTAGCGATGGAAAGATCGAGAATCGGAATGGTGCCCCCACGAATGTTGGCAACGCCCCGCACCACCCGACTGGACTTGGGCATGATGGTGAGGTTCGGGCACTGCAACACCTCTTTCACCTTGAATACGTTGATACCGTAAAGCTGTGGGCCCTCCAGGCGAAACAGCAACAGCTCCAAGCGGTTTTGCCCCACCAGCTGAGTGCGCTGGTTAACCGAATCCATCAACCCGGCCATGCCCGGACTCCTTCTTGTTAGTAACGCCTACCCCACTGAGCCTAGCAGGCGGCACGGGGCTTGCTTTGCATTGCTTATGAAACAGAGAACGCCATCATTCCGTCAGCTACTGGCAAAGTGCCTTGCTCCTTTGCCTCTTTTACTCGCTTTGCCGACACTCGGCTACAGCGCCATGGCGGCTGCCACTTTCACCAACACTGAGCAACTTATCGGCGCCACCGAGTCCTTTCTTGAGCAGGCGACCACTGAATATCTACAGCGTAGCGAAATTCAAGGCCGCCATGAGATTCGCGTCAATCGTCTCGACCCGCGGTTACGCCTGCCGCTGTGCGATCAGCCGCTGACCACCACCCTGGAAAGCCCAGCGCAGCCGCTGGGCCGCGTCACCACGCGCGTGCGCTGCGACGGCAGTGCCCCGTGGACTGTATTCGTGCCCGCTGAAGTGCGTTTGTATCGTCCAGTCGTCGTACTGACTCGCCCCCTCAAGCGCATGAGCGTAGTCAAGGCTGGGGATTTGAGCATGGTGGAGCGCGACATCGGGCAACTGGGCCAGAATTTCCTGACCGACCCGACGCAGGCAATCGGCAAGAAATTGACACGACAGCTGGGCAGCGACCAGATTCTCCTTTCAACCCATCTTCAAGTAGCCGAGGTCATTCGGCGCGGAGATCAAGTGGTAATCAGCGCTCGTGGTGCTAGCGTGAGTGTGCGCATGCCCGGTGAGGCCCTGACCAATGGCGCGCCAGGCGAACAGATCAATGTGCGTAACCTGCGCTCGCAACGAGTTATTCGAGCCCGCGTTGTCGGCCCTGGCCAAGTGGAAGTCCCCATGTAGGCATGTTTCTTGTAGCGCAAAGGCGTGGCGATTCCCTACACTGTTCAACGACGTGATGAAATTAATCCTAAAGTTTTTCCGGCAGCAGCCGAGAAGCATGGCAAGCGTCCACCATATCGTCCGAGGTTCTGCATCATGGTCATCGACTTCAACCGGCTGAACAATGCCAATACGTCCGCCAATACGGGACGTACCGGCGCGACTCAGGCTGGCAATCGCAATGAGTCGGCACAGCCGAACAAGGCGCCTGTCACCGGTAACGATGAACAAACCACCGCCAAGAGCGGCGAATCGGTGCAACTGAGCCGTGAGGCACAACAGTTGCAAGCAATCGGCGAGAAGCTGCGTGATCAGCCCATCGTCAACAAGGAGCGTGTGGCCCAGCTGAAACAGGCCATCGCTGATGGCAGCTATCAGGTCGACAGCAAACGCGTCGCCCAGAAACTGCTCGACTTCGAATCCCAGCGCTAGTCTCAGGGCTGCGCTGGGGGTGTTGGACGCCCGACCCCCAAGAGCCCGTCATGAACGACACAGCCCTGCTTGACCTCTTCACCAACGATATCGGCACCGCCGAGCAATTGCTTGAGCTGATCGATAATGAATTCCAGGCCCTCACCGAACGCGATCTGCCGCGCCTCGATAGCCTGCTCAGCGAAAAACAACCTCTGCTTGCCCTGCTTCAGCAGCATGGCAACGACCGCAGCCGCCTGCTGCAAACCGCCGGCCTGAGTGCCGATCGCGAAGGGTTGACCGCTCTGGCGAGCAAGTCCTCCGTAGGCGCCCAACTGCTGGCGCGCAGTGAGGAATTGTCCGCTCTGCTACAGCGTTGCCAGGAGGCCAACCTGCGCAATGGGCGTTTGATTCGCGCCAACCAGGCCTCAGTCGGCAGCGTCCTCGGCATTCTGCGCGGCGGAGAGACCCCCGGCCTCTATGACAGCCGCGGTAGTGCCGCTAGAATCGCGCAGCAAAGGCCGCTCAGCCAGGCCTGAGCCATCCCCCAACAAAAAGCACAGGGACATGCGGGCACTCTGCCAGTATGCTAGTGCCGTTGTAGTCCATGACTCGGAGAGTTCCGAACTGTGTCCAGCGCGTTCAACGACGAGAGCGGTCCTCAACCGCCCAAGGTGCTCAAGACATCCGTCGAGATCATTGCCACCCTACGTCAACTGCAACACAACCATGATCCCCTGGTTATCCAATTCAAGGATCGTGCCCAGCGTTTTCAAAGCTACCTTGTCGAAATCGATAAAGACCGTGCGCGCGTAGCGTTGGATGAAATCATCCCTACCGACGGCGAACGTTTTCTCAAGCAAGGCGAAACCTTCAACGTCGAGGCGTTCCGCGACGGGGTACGAGTCGCCTGGACCTGTGATCACGACGTGCAGCTTGGCGAACTCGAGGGTGCCCCCTGCTACTGGGCGCCGCTGCCCACCGAAGTGATCTATCACCAGCGCCGCAGCGCCTTCCGTGCGCCCCTGAAGCAGGGCGATCTGGTCAAGGTTGTACTCAGCGGTGACAAGCTGCGCGAGCCGCTGTCGGGTCATCTGCTGGACATCTCGGCCACTGGCTGCAAACTGCGTTTCGCTGGCAACCTCGGTCAGCAACTGAGCAATGGCCAGGTACACGAGCGCCTCACCGCTTATCTGCCCTTCGGCAACATGACCTGCGCCGTGGAGTTACGTCACGTGCAATACGAGGACAAGGTAGACATGACCTTCGTCGGCACTCGTTTTCATCGCTTGAACGGACTGGAGCAACGTCAGATCGAGCGCTTCGTCTATCAGCTGCAACGCGAGGCGCGTCGCACCGAGAGCGACGGCCCCTTCTGAACCCCGGCTGCCTTTACTGGTCTGCCTGCGCTTTCTGCTGATCCTCTTCAGCCGCTGCTGCTGCCGCAGCGGCGGCAGGCTCCTGCATCTGCTCCTGCACCGTCTGCTCATCGACCCTCGGGTCGAGCGCAGCGACCAGCGGTGAGCTGGTGACGTTACCTGGCATGGCCATATGATGCAGCGGCGCATCGTCGACCTGATGCAGATGGGTCACCACTTCAGGACGGATGCGCCAGATCAGAATCAACGCGCAAACGCAGACGAAGGCATAGAGCATGTTGGCGCCGTAGAAACGCATCAGCACACCGGCCAGCAGCGGACCGATACACGCCCCCACGCCGAAGGTGACCAACAGCATGGCCGTCAATGACACGCGGCGCTCAGGCTCGACGTGGTCATTGGCCAAGGCCACTGCCAGTGGGTAGAGACTGAACTGCATCAGGCTGACCAGGAAACCGACGCCGAACAGCAAGCCGAGGAAGGCCTGCGGCATTGCCGCCAGCGGCAAGGCAGCCAGCAGCAGCAGGACCGCGCAGCCGCGAATCAGACGCACACGGTCATGCCGATCAGATAGCCAGCCCAGCGGCCATTGCACCAGCAGGCCGGCGAGAATACAGCTGCCCATGAACAGCCCCACCTGCTCAGTCGACAGGCCCATGCGCGTGGCATACAGCGGAGCCAGACCGTAGAACGAGCCTATCAGCAGACCGGCAACCGAGATGGTAGTCAGCGACAGCGGCACCCGACGCAGGAAGAAACGCAGTTCCAGCGGCGCGGGGTGCAAGGGGGCCGGGTGCAGACGACGGGTCAGCGCCACCGGCACCAGACACAGCGCGAAGCACAGGGCGACCAACATCAGTAGTTCCAGCCCCAGCGTCGGGTGCAGGACCAGAGCCAGTTGGCCAAGGATCAGTCCCAGATAGGAAGCCGCCATGTAGCCACTGAACACCAGGCCACGCTGCTTGGCTTCAGCCTGCTCGTTGAGCCAACTCTCGATCACCATGTACTGGCACATCATGCCCAGGCCCACCAGCATGCGCAGGAACAGCCAGAACGGCAGCCACTCCACCAGCCCGTGGCCGAGCACCGCTGCGGTGACCACCCCAGCGCAGGCCACGTAGGCACGGATGTGCCCCACCCGACCGATCAGCCGATGGCCCAGCTTGCCACCCAGCACCAGACCGAAATAGTTGGCCGCCATCAGCGCACCGACCCACAGACCATCTACGGTTTCGGCCAGACGCAAGGCCAGATAGGTACTGAGCAGACCTGAGCCTAGCAACATCAGCAAAGTGGCAAAATACAGCGAGCGGAATGACTTCCAGATCAGTCGCATTTGCGGGTAAAGCTCCTTGTGCGGTAACCGGGAGTGACATCACGCCTGCGCGGCGAGAACACGACGCTCCCAGGGCGTGATTTCATCGTAGAAGCTGGCCAACTCTAGGGCCTTGCTGGCGATGTAACCTTCGATGAATTGCGCACCGAACAGTTCGATTGCCAGCTCGCTGCGTTTCAGACGCTCGATAGCGGCGTGCATGGTACAGGGTAGCGCCAATTCTTCCGGCACCTCGAACTCACCCTGGATCGGCGCACTGGGTTGCAGCTCACGCTCCAGGCCATGCAGCCCAGCCGCCAAGCTGGCAGCGAGGGCCAGATAAGGGTTGGCATCGGCACCCGGCAGACGATTTTCCACCCGCCGCGCCACCGGCGCACTGGCCGGAATACGCAGCCCCGCAGCACGGTTGTCAGCCGACCAGCAGGCGTTGTTCGGCGAGGCATAGGGATGGCACAGGCGCTGATAGGAATTTACGTGCGGCGCGAACAGCAGGGTGAAATCAGCCATTGCAGCCTGCTGACCGCCGATGAAGTGATAAAAAGCCGCTGTAGCCTCGCCATTGTCAGCGCTGAAGATGTTGCAACCGCTACCCTGCTCCACCACGCTCTGATGGATATGCATGGAGCTACCCGGCGTGTGCGCCAGCGGCTTGGCCATGCAGACCACGGACAGACCATGCTTGAAGCCGACCTCCTTGAGCAGGTGCTTGAACAGGAAGGTCTGATCGGCCAGCTGCAGCGCGTCCCCATGCTGCAGGTTGATCTCGAACTGACTGACGCCCATCTCGTGCATGAAGGTGTCGCGCGGCAAACCCAGCGCCTCCATGCAACGATAGACCTCGGCGAAGAACGGCCACAGGCCATTGCCGGAGCTGACGCTGAAAGCCGAACCGCCATCCTCGCGACGACCATCCAGGCCCTGCGGCGGCTGGAATGGCTGCTGCGGATCGGGGTTGGCGGCGAACACGAAGAACTCCAGCTCGGTCGCCACGACCGGCTGCCAGCCATGCTCGGCGTAGCGCGCCAATACCCGTTTGAGCAGACCGCGCGTGGAAAGCCCCGAGCTGCGCCCGTCCAACTCGTCCGCGTCGCAGATGGCCAGTGCGCGCGGCGACTCGCTCCAGGGCAGACGGTGTATCTGGCAAGGGTCGGCATTGAGCACCAGATCGCCATCGTCACCCCCGTAGAAACGTGCCGGCGGGTAGCCACCCATGATGCATTGCAACAGTACGCCGCGAGCGAGCTGCAGGCGCCGCCCCTCAAGAAAACCTTCGGCCGTCATGACCTTGCCGCGAGGAACACCATTGAGGTCCGGAGTTACGCAATCGATCTCCTCGATCCCCTGCAGCAGGGTTTCCAGTGCCTGGCGGCCGGCAGTGCTCATCTTTTGTTGTCCTTGAATGACGCGGATACCGCCTGAGGGCGACGATGCGTACAAAATACGCACCAGTCGTTCGATATTTCAAGCAGGCAAAGCTTGCCGAGATGCGACACCGGCTTGCACCCTGTCGTCCAGATGCCCGTGGCTGGCACGAAGCGGCGTGAGGCTGTGCTAGAGTCGCGCGCTATTTTTTCGGCCGACCTTCCACAGGCTGCGCTGAAAGCCCTCTCGACCCAGGCGCGACGGCCTTTGCCACACGCCCAGCAACCAGAGAACCACGCGATGTCCCAAGCCATCCACCCTGCCCTGCAGCTTCTCAACCGTACCAGCCTGGTGACGCAGATCATCATCGGCCTGCTCGCGGGTATCGCCCTTGCCGTTATCGCCCCGCAGGCAGCGCTGTCTGTCGGTTTCATCGGCAACGTGTTCGTCTCGGCGTTGAAGGCGGTGGCTCCGGTACTGGTGTTCATCCTGGTGATGTCGTCCATCGCCAACCACCAGCAAGGCCAACAGACCCACATTCGCCCGATCCTGGCGATGTACCTGATCGGTACCTTCAGCGCCGCCCTGGTGGCGGTGATTGCCAGCTTCGCCTTTCCTTCATCGCTGGTACTGAGCAGCCAGGCAGCCGAACTGACGCCACCCGGCGGCATTGGTGAAGTGCTCAAGACCCTGCTGTTCAACATCGTCGACAACCCGGTGAATGCCGTGCTGCGCGGCAACTTCATCGGCATCCTGGCCTGGGCCATCGGCCTCGGCTTCGCCTTCCGCCATGCCAGCGCCACCAGCAAGCAGTTGCTGGGCGACCTGTCCAATGGCGTTACGGCCATCGTCAAGCTGGTGATCCGCCTGGCACCGCTGGGTATCTTCGGCTTGGTCGCCGCGACCCTGGCCGAGTCCGGTTTCGAGGCCCTGCTCGGCTACCTGCACCTGCTGGTGGTACTGGTCGGCTGCATGTTGCTGGTGGCCCTGCTGATCAACCCGGCACTGGTGTACTGGAAGATTCGTCGCAATCCCTACCCGCTGGTGCTGACCTGCCTGCGTGGCAGTGCGCTCACCGCTTTCTTCACCCGCAGTTCGGCTGCCAACATCCCGGTCAACCTGCAACTGTGCAAGGATCTGAACCTGCACGAAGAAACCTACTCCGTCTCCATCCCGCTCGGCGCCACCATCAACATGGCCGGTGCGGCGATCACCATCACCGTCCTCACCCTGGCTGCGGTGCATACCCTGGGCATCCCCGTCGATCTGCCGACCGCCCTGCTGCTCAGTGTGCTGGCCGCGATCAGCGCCTGCGGCGCGTCCGGTGTGGCGGGCGGCTCGCTGCTGTTGATTCCGCTGGCCTGCAGCCTGTTCGGCATCCCCAACGAAGTGGCCATGCAGATCGTCGCCATCGGCTTCATCATCGGCATCGTTCAGGATTCGGCAGAAACCGCGCTGAACTCCTCCACCGATGTGCTGTTCACTGCCGCTGCTTGCATGGCACAAGAGCGTCAGGACAGCTGAAGCTCGGCGCGTTGATAGCAAGGCCCACTTCGCGTGGGCCTTTTTTGTGACTGAAACACCCAGACACGCAAATGATAATTTGTATTATTAGCGTTTGATTGCTAGATTGCCCCGGTCGCTTCTGCCGACGCGTTCTATTCGCGAAGCTTCCAGGTTCAATCGCCATGCATCCTGCTACCGACCTCGACGCCCTGCTCAAGTCCGTCTCCCTCTGCCTGCCAGGCCTGAATGGCAACGTGGCGCCAGTACGCAGCGACCAGTTGCTATGTGGCGGCCAAGGCAATCAGGAGCGTATCGCCGCGCTGCACGACTATTGGCAGCAAGCCCATCCCGAGGCCGGGCGACACTACTGGTCCACCCGTTGCTGGACCTTGTTGATCTGGCAGCCCATCTACCTCAGCCTGCTGGCCGCTCACCTGGAACACCGCGTACCCTGCCTGAAACGCATGGGGCAATCGATCCGACAGGGCTTCGTCGGAGGCTTCAACCTGCCGCCCGATTGCCCACTGCGTACCGGTGACAGAAATCTTGTCGAGAACGCCGCTGAGCGACTGATGAACCTGCTGGAACGTCAGCTCGAAGAATTCAACAGTGTCTCCAACATCTACCCCAAGCTGGCGCGCCTGCTGATTGCCGACTGCGCCCGTGCTGCATTGCTTTTGCTGCAACGCCACCAGAGCATGAGCAATGGCCAGCTGCGCGAGCTGGAAGACCGCTGGCTGCAGGCGCTGGGCTTGCCGGGCAAGAGTCCACTGATCGAGGTAAGTCTCGAAGATGGCAGCCAGTGCCTGGCGCTGGGACGCAACGCCTGCTGCCAACATTTTCGCCGCGCCGACGGCGAGCCCTGTGCCGGCTGCCCGAGATTGAAACCTGCCGAGCGCTTGCAGCGCTTTCGTGAGGAGCTGGTGTGCTGATGTGCGTGAGCTGCGCAATGCACAACCTTCTTCGCATCAACAGAGCACCCGGGTTTGCCTGAGATGCACAGCGCATCGAGCCTGGTCGACAGCCGGCGGCCGATGACAGCAGGCGTCCGCCGCTACGGCCTGGCGTTGCTTGGCCTGCTGGTCGTCGCCTTGCTGCACCTCAATATCAGCCTGGACCACTGGACGCTGGCTTTCCCCAAAGGCGACAGCTTCGCCGCTCTGCAATTTCACCTGGCCAGCCTGCCGCGCCTGGTAATGACACTGCTGGTGGGCGCAGCACTGGGGCTATCCGGCAGCCTGTTGCAACAACTGACGCAGAACCGCCTGGTATCACCCATGACCCTCGGCGCGGCCTCCGGCGCCTGGCTCGGCTTGCTGGCCGCCAGCCTGGCCTTCCCCGTTTTTGCTGCCGAACATGGCCATTGGGCGGCGCTGGCCGGCGCACTGCTGAGCGTCGGTTTGGTGCTGCTGATAGCTGGGCGCGATGGTATCGCCGGTTTGCCAGTGATCCTCGCCGGCATGGCGATGAACCTGCTACTGGGTGCACTGGCCATCGCTGTGCTGATACTCAACCAGCAACAGACACGTGGGCTGTTCATCTGGGGCGCAGGCGATATGGGGCAGATCGACTGGTCCTGGGTCGATTGGCTCTGGCCCAAGCTGTTGCCAGGGCTGCTGCTACTGTGGCTTGCCCCACGCGTGCTGACCTTGCTCAAGCTGGGCGGCACCGCCGCTCAGGGGCGCGGGCTGAACCTGTGGCCGGCGCTGCTGATGCTGTTTCTTGCCTCGCTGTGGATGACCGCTACAGCCATTACCGCCGTGGGTCTGATCGGTTTCATCGGCCTGGTGGCGCCCAACCTGGCGCGTCTGTGTGGCGCCCGCACGGCCCGTGACGAGTTGGTCTACAGCATACTGCTGGGTATGTTGGTGCTGTTGGCCAGCGATGCCGTGGCGCTGTTACTCAGCCACTGGTTGGGTGAGCAGATACCAACAGGTGCCGTCGCCGCCCTGATCGGCGCACCGGCCCTGCTCTGGCTTGCCCGTCGCCAGGGCGCTGCGCAAGATCGGCAAGCGCTGGCCCTGCCCCGCGGCCGTGACAGCTGCACGGTTCGCACAGGGTGGCTGCTGACATTGATCACGGCGCTCACCGCGCTGTTTGGCCTGTGCCTGCAATACGAACCACAGGGTTGGCAGTTGGCCTGGCCATCGGACGTGCTGTGGTCGCTGCGCTGGCCGCGACTGCTCAGTGCAGCAGCCGCTGGCATTGGGCTGGCCGTTGCCGGCGTGCTGCTGCAACGCCTGCTGCACAACCCGCTGGCCAGCCCCGACATTCTCGGCCTCAGCGCCGGTGCAGCACTGGCGGTGATGGTCAGCCTGCTGCTGTTCGGTCAGGCACTGTTCTGGCTGCTGGCACCGATCGCCGCCTTCATCGGCTGCCTGCTGGTGCTGGCGACGTTATTGCTGCTAGGGCGCAAACAGAAATACTCCCCGGCGCTGATGGTACTGGTCGGCATGGCCCTGGCGGCGTTGCTCAATACAGCCTTGCAATTGGCCCTCAGCCAGGGCTCGTCGGACTCCCTGGCATTGCTCGGCTGGCTGGCCGGCTCCACCTATCGGGTAAGCGGCCTGCAGGCCGTCGCGCTAGGTTTGGGGGTAAGCCTGCTGATCGGTCTGAGCCTGTTCTGGCAACGCGCGCTGGATCTGCTCTCGGCAGGCGACGGCATCGCCCATGGACGCGGCCTGGATGTACCGGCAACGCGCTTGGTTTTGCTGTTGCTGGTATCGCTGCTGTGCGCTCTGGTGACCAGCCTGGTTGGCCCGGTGAGTTTTCTCGGCCTGCTCGCTCCGCACATGGCCGTCACCCTCGGTGCTCGGCGCATCCAGCAACAACTGCCGCTGGCGGCGCTACTCGGCTGCCTGCTGATGCTGCTGGCTGACCTCATCGGCCGCAACCTGATCTTCCCCCTGCAGATCCCGCTTGGCATCGTCGCCTCGATCCTCTGCGGCAGCTACTTCATCTTCTTGTTGCTGCACAGGCGCCTGGTATGAAGCGCTACACGATGCTTCTCTGCCTCCCCCTGCTCTGCTGGCTACCACTGGCCGAGCCGGCCGAACCGCGTATTGCCGCGCTGAGCTGGGAGCCTGCCGAGCACCTGCTGCAACTGGGCATCACCCCGCTCACCGTGGCCGACGCCGCGGATTACCGTGATTGGGTGGTGCATCCGACGCTACCCGCCGAAGTGGCCAACGCCGGCAGTCGTACCGAACCGAACCTGGAGCGGCTGGCACAGCTGAACCCCGAGCTGATCCTGATCACGCCCCTGCTGGAGGACATGCGCCAACCGCTGGAGCGCATTGCGCCGGTGCTCAGCTACGGTGACTTCACCCAGCAGCAGGACAACCTGCAACTGCAGCGCGACAACTACCTGGACCTGGCCGCACGCCTGCAGCGCAGTGATCTGGCGCACGAGCGCCTGCAGCAGATGGAACAGCGCATCGACGAGTTGCGCCAACACCTGCTGGAACACTTCGGCGGTGAGTTGCCCAAGGTCACTCTTATCCGTTTCGCATCGGCCACCCAGGTGTACATCTTCGGCCCCAATTCACTGCCGCAGCACGCCATGACCTTGCTCGGCCTGCAGCCGGCACAAGCAGTACCAGTCAGCCGCTGGGGCAATATCCAGGCGCCGGTCACCCAGCTCGGCACTATCGAGGATGGCGTGGTGATCTATATCGAGCCCTTCGCCCAGCAGGAACGCCTGTTCACCACCCGCCTATGGCAGGCCATGCCGTTCGTGCGCCAGCAGCGCCTGACCAGCATGCGTTCGACCTGGACTCACGGCGGTGTGTTCAGCGTTGAGTATCTGGCCGAAGCGATCAGTGAAGCGCTGCTGAAACTGCCGGCGCAATAGAAAGCCCCGCCTGTGATCAGGCGGGGCTGCGGGGCGGGATCAGTACTTCCAGCTCAGACTCAGCATCGCATTGCGCGACGGCGCATAGTAGGACTGCGCCCAGTACAGGCTGGTCAGGTACTTGCGGTCGAACAGATTGTTGACGTTGAGCGAGACATTGAAGTGCGGATCGATGTCGTAGCTGGCCAACGCGTTGACCACGGCGTAGGAGGCCTGACGGCTGACGATGGTCTCGCCGGTGGTCGACGTGCCCTGCTCACGGAAAATCTCGCTCTGCCAGTTGACGCTGCCGCCCACCTTCAAGCCCTGTACCTGCGGCACCTGATAGGTGGTAGCCAGGTAAAGGGTGTTCTGCGGAATGAAGGTGCGCGTGCTGCTGCCGTCACCATCGCGGATCGAGAACAGATGCGTCAGGCCGGCACTGGCCTGCCAGCCTGGCGTCAACTGGCCAGCCACTGTCAGCTCATAACCTTCGACCTTGGTGTCCACGCCCTGGTAATAGGAGAAACCCTCAACGCTATCGAAACCGGCGTACTCGGGGGTGTTGTCCTGCTTGGTACGGAACAGGGCGAAGCTGGCATTGAGGCGGCGGTCGAACCACTCACCCTTGATCCCGCCCTCGATGTTGTTGCCCTCGATCGGCTCGAGCAAGGCATGGTTGCGATCGACCTGGTACTGCGGGCTGAAGATCTCGGTGTAGCTGGTATACAGCGAGTAGTTGTCGTTGAGGTCGTAAGTCAGGCCGACATAGGGCGTGGACTTGCTCTTGTCGTACTGATGGCCTTCGCCGACACGTTCGCCACTGCTCTTGAGGTTGCTGTGGTTGACCCCGGTGATCAACTTGAGCTGGTCGCTCAGGGCGAAATGCCCGGCCGCGTAATAGCTGCGGCGATAGGTCGTGTAGTCGGCCCGACTGGTGACATTGGCGAAATCCGGACGCGGATAGTTGCCGTCGTAGTCCCACACCGGCGGCAACGGCAGGACCATGGCGTCGTCGTTGGAGGTCCAGTGCGCGCGGGTGCGCGACCAGTTGCTGCCCAGCACCACCTCATGGGTCTGGCCGAACAGCTCGAACGGCCCCTTGACCGAGGCATCACCCAGCAGTTGACGCTCCGTGCGATCGAACTTCGAGGCGTAGGTGTAGAGGCCAAGCCCCGTGGTCGCATCCGGCACGCCGCCGGCCATGAGCATTTCGGCGTCGGAGCCAATCTCGCGGTAGTTGAGGGTGACCTGGGTCTGCCAGCCGCCGCCCCAATCGGTTTTCAGCTCGGCGAAGGTCTGTTCGTCATCGGTATCCCAGTAGGTCCAGTCTGGCGCGGTATTGTGCGAACGGTCATAACGCACTTTGGAGCCGTTGGTGTAGTACAGCGTCAGCGCGCTCCACATGATGCCTTCCGGGCGATTGCGCTGCTGGGAGTAGCCGATGGTCGCGGTGCTGCTGTCGGTCAGGTCGGCCTCCAGGATGCCGGAGAAAAGCGTCTTGCTCGGCTGGTAGCGATCCAGGTAGGAGTTGCCCTCCTGCCCGGCGACCAGGGCGCGCCCGCGCAGCGTGCCGCTTTCGTTGAGCGAGCCGGACACATCGGCCTCCAGGCGCCGGGTCTGCCAGGAGCCATAACTGAAGCCCAGCTGCGCCTGGGTTTCGCGGGTCGGGCGCTTGCGCACGAAGTTGATCGTCGCCGACGGGTTGCCGGGGTTGGAGGTAAGGCCATTGGCGCCCTTGAGAATCTCGATACGGTCGTAGAGGAAGGTATCGATGTCGCCCATCTGCTCTTCCGAGGAGAACGGTACACCGATGCCATCGATCTGGAAGTTGTTCACGTCCAGGCCACGCGCGGTGAAGTAGGTGCGATCGGTCTCGACCCGCTGCACGCCGATGCCCGCCGCCTGCAGGGCATCGTTGGCGTTGCCGAGCTTGAAGTCATCGAGTTGCTGGCGGTTCACGCTGGTGATGGTTTGCGGCGTTTGCCGCGGCGTCAGGTCGAGCTTGGTCGCCGTGCCGCTGCGCCCCAGGGTATAGGAGTCGCTCTGCTCGGTGACCACTGGCGGCGCCTGGTCGATGCCGGTGACGCTGACCGACTGCAGCACCAGCGCATCACCCTCTTCCTCGGCCTCGGCGGCCACCACGGGCCAGGCCAGCGGTGCCAGGCACAGGGCCATGGCCAGTACGCGAGAGCTGCAGGAAGCGCGCAAGCGCGCCGGGTGTTGTGAGTGGGAAATCAATTTCATGGGCAGACACTTTTTCTTGGTTGAGTTGGATAAGGCGTTGGCACTGCGCAAGGGGACTTCAGCTCATTGCGGCAACCTCCATGTCGGGCCGATACGCGTGCCTTAGCGGCGTTCGGCAGTCAGGGCCTGGCCCATCACCTGGCGATACCAGCCGTGGAAGTGCTGCATGCCCTCCTCCAGCGGTATCTGGTACGGGCCGCTGTCATCGACGCCGCGCTGATACAGCGCACGCCGGCCGGCATCGGTTCGCTCGGCGATCTCGTCGTCCTCGATGGCGGTTTCCATGTAGGCGGCGCGGTGTGCCTCGACCAGCTCGCGATTGCCTTCGCACAGCGCCTGCGGGTAATAGAACTCGACGACGTTGAGGCACTCGTGCACGCCCTTGGGGTAAACAGTGGAAAGCACCAGGGCATGGGGGAACACCTCGATCATGTGCGTCGGGTAGTAGCTGGCCCAGATCGCACCGAAGTCCGGCGCGGCATCGCCGTGCACGGCCATCAGGCCTTCATGCCAGGCGCGGTAGGTATCGGTGCCGGCACGCGCCAGGTTGGGGTTCACGTTGATGCGCTGCAGGCTGTACCAGTCGCCGTAGTCCCACTGCAGCCCATCGCTGCGCACGTAGCGGCGCAGGCCGGGATGGAAAGAGGCGATGTGGTAGTCGTCGTTGTAGATCTCGATGAAGGTCTTCCAGTTGCACTTGCACGGGTGCATCTCGACGTGGTCGAGCTGGTAGTCGGAGAAGTCCATGTCCGGGCGGCGGAACAACGCGCCGATGTCGGCGGCAGGGTCACGCGGCCCCTCGAAGAGAAAGCCGGCAACGTTGTGCAGGGGGTAGCGCGGCAGGTTGCGGCAGGGTTTCTGTGGAAACTTCGGCGCACCGACGATCAGCCCGCTGGTGTCGTACGTCCAGGCGTGCAGCGGACACATGATGCGATTGCCGGTGGCGCGCAGATTGCCCCGGCGCACCATGCTGGCATCGCTGCCCGGGCTGAAGTCGCCGAGCATCAGCGCCTGACGGTGACGGCAGACGTTGGACAGCAACTCCACGCCATGTTCGTTACGCACCAGAATGCGGCTGTGCTCCTCGTGCGGCAGCGCGTACCAGTCGCCCAGTTCGGGCACCATCTTCTCGTGCCCGATGTAGTTGGCGCAGTGGCGGAAGATCAGCTCCTGCTCGCATTCGTAGATCGCCGGGTCGCAGTAGCTGTGAATCGGCAACTGCGGCTCGGTGGCGCGAAAATCGTAAGGCGTGGCAGCAAACTGAGCGGTACGACTGGGGTTGTACATGCTTGGCTCCTTGCAGCGAACTCAGGGCTGGCTGGCAACCGCGAGCTGAAACCGGCCTGCACCGATCCCGCCCGGGTAGACGCGCCAACGCCTCAGGCTCTGGGCTATGGCCCAATCCGGACCATGGAAGTCGTTGCCCCGCCAGGCGCCGCCTGGCGGGGCTGGCAGCTAGCGCTGTAGCTCGGCGATATGCCGTGGTGCCGATTCCTGCTCGCCACGCGGCGCGAACTGGGCAACCGGGTTGACCAGCGGCTCGGCCATGATCAGGCTGCCCGCCGGGTTTGCCAGGTCGACCATCTGCAGGTTGTTCTTCAACTGCAGGCGGTTCAGGCACGAATGCAGGAAGCTCGGCGCGAAGAAGTCATAGCGCGCGAAGCGCTCGGCCAGTTCCGGGTGCGCACGCTGATAGTCGATCACCGACTCGGCGACACCGCGCCAGAATTCGGTCTCGCTCATGCACTGGTTCTCTTCGAGAATCTGGCTCATATGGCGGAACACGCCGTCGAAGACGTCGATGAAGATGCCGAGAATCTTGTAGTCCTCCGGCACGTCCACGGCCAAACGCTCCAGGCCCGGCGGCATTTGCGCGTCCTTGTCGAGAATCGCCGACTCCTCGGCGATGTCCTTCATGATCGCGCGCACCGGCACGTGGCCGTCGAGCACCAGAATCAGGTTCTCGCCATGCGGCATGAACACCAGGTGGTGCGCATAGAAGCAGTGCATCAGCGGTCGCAGGAAGGCGTCCATGTAACGACGCATCCAGGCCCGTGGCGCCAGCCCGGAACGGCGGATCAGCTCGGGTAACAAGGCCTGGCCCTGTGGGTCGACGTGCAACAGCGCGGCCATGGTCATCAGCCGTTCGCCGCTTTTCAGGCGGCTACCGGGGCTCTCCCGCCACAGCGCCGAGAGCATCTTCTTGTACGGGCTGTCGGTCTCCAGCGCCGCCTCGTAGTAGCGGTTGCGATAACCCACCGAGGCGACTTCGCGCAGGATGCTGAAACCGTATTCACGCAGGACCGGGTCGCTGCTGATCAACTGGTCCAGATAGGCGTTGATCGCCGGCGTGCCGGCCATGTAGTACGGCGACAGGCCGCGCATGAACCCCATGTTGAGGATCGACAGCGAGGTCTTCACGTAGCAGCGTTGCGGCTGCGACATGTTGTAGTAGGTACGCAGCGACTGCTGAGCGACGTACTCGTCGCTGCTACGCCCCAGTGGCACGATTTTGCGCTGGGCGATGTCGGCAGCGAACATCAGGCTCAGCTTGCTGAACCACTGCCAGGGATGGGTCGGCATCAACAGGTAGTCATCGGCGTTGAGTCCCTGCTCCTGCAATTGCTGGCGGTAGGCCTGCAACTGCGCCTCGCCCAGTTCGTCACGCAGCAGTTGTTCGTGATCCAACCCAGGCACGGCGGCGAAGTGCGCGTTGTCGCGGTGCACAGCAAGCCAGATGATGGCGAAGCGCGAGCCGGTTTCCGGTGCGTAGGCGTGGTAGTCGAAGGCGTTGAAACCCAGGCGCCCGTTATTGGCGACGAAGCCTGGGTGGCCCTCGATCATCGCCGCCTCGATGGTCTGGTAGTCGGCGTCGGCCAGTTCGGCGCTGCTCAGCGCCCGTTCGCCATGCTTGAAGGCAGCGCCGTAGAGCGTGCTGCTGATTTCATCCAGATACACCGGCAACTTGTCCGCCGGAATGCCCAGCGTGCGCTTGAAGTCGATGATGAAGGTCAGCGCATCGAGCGCCTGCACCTGGCCATCGAGCAGGCGTTCGATGCTGGCCGGCTCGATATGCCAATGACGCAGGGCCATGTTGCGCGCCTCGAAGCGATACACGCAGCCCTCGGTGTCGGCCGCCAGCTCGTAGCGCTGCCAGCCTTCGCGCTCGGCCACACCCAGCACCTGCGGGCTGAACAGCTGCTCGTGGGCGTACTCGGCGATGGCCTTGCGCACCAACAGGCGATTGACCTTGCGCCACAGCTCCGGAGTGAGGTGGGCGACGGCAGCGACAGGATGATCCAGACGAGGAGAAGTCATAGCGGGCTTGATCCTTCAAGTGATTGGAAAAAATCGGCGGGCGTGCAGAACGCCAGCAGTGCGGTCTTGGCAGGCAGTTCCACGGGCCCTTGCTCGACGAAGCCGACCAGGCGGTTGAGGCGATGCACCTTGTGATTGCGAATGTCAGGCTCCACCACCACGCGGTGGGCACCGAGTTCGTCGAAGAGAAAGGCCATCACCGCGCGCAACACGTCACGGGTGAAGTGGCGAATCGGCTGGGTGCTCGGGCCGACGAAAAAGTGCATACCGAGATCACCGGGCTGCACTGCATAGAGTTCGCCGAGCGGGTCATGCCGGGGGTCGTAGCACTCCATGACGAAGGTCGGCGCCCCCCGGTAGAAGCCCATGAAGGCACGCATGTGACCGCTGCCCATGGCGTCGGCGTAAAAGTCGCGGGTCGCCTCCAGGGTCATGTCCTGCATGTTCCAGTAGTGGGCGTAATCCATCTGGTACCAGGGGTGGATCACCGCAACGTCCTCATCGAGGCGCAGCGGACGCAAGGTGAAATGCGGGTCGAGCAAAGCCCGTGGCTGGCTCAGCGCAATGGCTTCAGTTGGCATGGCAGAGTTCTCCCTGAGCGGCATGCCGGCGGTCGACGCCGAACCAGCCGCGGTCGATGATCGCCGTCAGCAGCAGGCCTGCCGCGGCGATGACGAAGGTCAGCGGAATACCGACCAGGTTGACCAGGAATCCGGCGCCGAACGAAGACAGCAGCACGCCGAGGTTCTGGAAGAAGTTGGTGACGCCGAAGTCGCGGGCATAGGCATCCGGCGTGCTGACCTTGAACAGGGTGACCTCGAGCTTGACGATCACCTGATACAGCGCCCAGCCATACAGGCAGCGGCCAATGATGATCAGCTCCAGCGACTCGCTGGCCTGCAGTGCCAGCCCCAAGGCGCCGAGCAGCAGATTGAACAGGGTGTGATCGACCCAGCGCGGTTGCTGCACGACCAGGTGTTTGAGCAGTAGCGCGAGCAAGGCGACGATGCCGGGAATAGCGAATACCAGGCCGGTCAGCAGCGGCTCGTGCAGCCCCGTGCGCGCCTCCCAGTACAGGGTGAAGAACGGCCGCACCAGGTAGGCGCTGAAGTCGAAGAGAAACATCAGCAGGCACAGCTTGAGCAGCGCCGACAGCGCCTGCGGGCTGCGCCGCGGCACCGGTGCCTGGCCACTCTTCTCTTCGCGACTGAGCACCTTGACCACCCTTCCCGTACGGATCAGATAGAGACACAGCACCATCTGCGCCACGTCCCCGGCCGCCATCAGGGAAATGCAGAAACTCGGCCCGTAGTGCTCCAGCGCCATGCCACCGACGGCAGCGCCGAAGATCGCGCCGATATGGATGACCACCGACAGCAGGCCGATCACCAGACTGTGGTTCTGCGGTTCTTCCAGACGCATCAGATAGGGGAACATCAGCAGGTAGCTGGCCTTGGTCATGAACATCATCAGGCTCAGCACCCAGTAGCTCTCGACGCTAGGTGCCCAGATCGAAGCCAGGCAGAAAAACGCCGCCGCGCCCTGGGTGTAGAGCAGCAAGTGCATGGTCTCGATGCGCCTGGCGACCCGCGCCCAGACCGGCAACATGCACATCACCGCAATCGAGATGGCAGCGATATAGGCCCCCACGTGTACCGGGCTGGTCACGCCGTAGCGGGTTTCGAAGAACTGCGGGTAGAAGGCGATCAGAATCGAATCGCTGATCACGCCGAAGCCCGACATGATCAGAATGGTGGTGCGCAGGTTCATGCAGAGGCGCTCCCCTGCCCGAGCGCGACGAAGCCGCAATCAGCCGGCGGCTGGAAATCCTGGTAGGTGGTGCGCGCCTCGCAGGGATATGCATCACGACCGGTCAGCTCATTGAGCAAACGGCCATTGCGCCAGCAGGCCAGACCAAGATCGGGGTTGGTCAGGCCGTGGCTGTGCAAGCCGACGTTCTGCACATAGATCTCACTATCCTGATGATCCACCGCCCAGTTCGGCGATGGTGCGTAACGTCCTTGTGCATCCCAGCGAATCCGCTCGCGAATGCCTTCGATGAAACTTGGCAGCTGGTAGCGATAGCCGGTGGCGAACACCAGGCCGTCGGTCGCGTGGCCATAACGCGCGCCCGTCTGAGCGTGCTGAAACTCCAGTTGCCACAGCCCGCTGGTAGCGTCTCGCCGGCACTGCTGCAACGCCAGGTTGGGCAGCAGCCGGACACCGGCAAGGCCCTGCTGCTGACGCTCGTCCAGGGTCTGGTAGATGCGCTCGATCAGCGATTGATTGATGCCGTTGTAGATACTGCGCTGGTCATCGAGGATCTGCTGCTTGACCCCGTCGCCAAGGCCGTAGAAGTAGCGACCGTAGTCCGGCGTGATCAACTCGAGGGTGAGCTTGGCGTTCTCCATCTGGAAGAACCGCGGCGCACGGGTCACCCAGTTCAACTGGTAGCCATGCTGCGGCGCCTGCTCCAGCAGATCCTGAAAGACCTCGGCGCCACTCTGCCCACTGCCGATCACGGTGATGCTACGGCAGCGCTGCAGTGCCTCCTTGCTGCCCAGGTAAGCCGAGGTATGCAGCGCCTGGCGTGCATCGCCCGGGCTACAACAGGTGGGGATATGCGGCACACCGCCGATACCGATCACCAGCTTGCGGCAGCGGTACTGGAAACCTTCGCCGGTATCGCCACGCACCCCGGCCAGCACATAGCCAGGCAGCGAGGCGTCGTACCAGACCTCCTGCACTTCATGCTGATAGCGCAGATTGTCCAACTGAGCGGCCGCCCACTTGCAGTAGCGGTCGAACTCCTGGCGCGACAGGTACCAGTTCTCACGGATGTAGTAGTTGTACAAGCGGCCTTGCTGCTTGCAGTAGTTGAGGTAGCTGAAACGACTGGTGGGATCGGCCATAGAGACCAGATCGGCGAGGAAGGGATTCTGTAGCGTGGTGCCGTCCAGCAGCATGCCGGGGTGCCAGCTGAATTCGGCCTTTCTGTCGAGAAACAGGCTGCGGCTCCCCAGAGGCTCCGCCAGGCATGCCAGCCCGAGATTGAAAGGCCCCAGGCCTATGGCAATGAAGTCGTAGGGCAATTCCGTGGTCACGTTGCGCCTCATCAGTCCGGATGAAAGTGTCCGCATACTAGACCTTGATGATAATGATTTGCAACAGCGTATAAGAACAAATACTTATAAGGAGACGCACGCCCTATCACGGCACTTCAGAGAACACCGCGAATAGAAATTGGAGGAACCAAACCCGCGATTCAGACGTCTCGCAGGCTTTCAACGGGCGTGAAACGAAGTATTCAGAAGTGCGGCATCAGACGCCTGAAACACGCCCGATAGCGGCGGGATCGATGCAGAATGACCACGGGAAAATACAGCAAGCCAGTAAAGGCCGGCCGTTATGAATCAGAGGAAAGTGCGGAGAAACAGGCCAGATCGGAGAGGATGAAGATGGCGTCCCCTGCTGGAATCGAACCAGCATCTAGCCCTTAGGAGGGGCTTATTCTATCCGTTGAACTAAGGGGACAAGGCCTGGCGAGCGGGTCACGAGGCCGGGCGCATCTTAGCGGCGTCGCGCGGATTTGTCATGCCGAAACCAAGGTTCCGGCGCGACAAATCCACCCCAATCCCATTCGATTCGGGGTGGACGCGGCCTCACTCAGAACAGCCCTAGGCTGTGCAGGAACACCACCAGAATCCCCAGCGGCGTGACCACACGTAGCGCCTGCCACCACAGCGCAAACATCTGTGGCTGGTCGATACCGATGGATTCCTGGACCAGCTTGCGGCTCAGTGCCCAGCCCGCGAACAGCACGGTGGCCAGGCCTCCCAGCGGCATCAACAGATTGGTGGTGAGAAAGTCCAGGCTATCGAAGAAGGTCTTGCCCAGCAGGGTCACCTCGCTCCAGGCGTTGAACGACAGGACCGTACCCAGGCTCAGCAACCAGAGCGTAATACCGCTGGCCAGCACCGCCTTGAGACGACTGATGCCGAACTTCTCGGTCAGCCAGGCGATGGTCGGCTCGCTCAGGGAAATAGCCGAGGTCAACGCGGCAATAGCCAGCATGATGAAGAACAGCCCACCGATCATCTGCCCCAGCGGCATCTGGCCGAAGGCAATCGGCAGGGTGACGAAGATCAACCCCGGCCCCGCGCCTGGCTCCAGGCCGTTGGCGAATACCAGCGGGAAGATCGCCAGCCCCGCCAGCAGCGCCACACCGGTATCGGCCAGCGCCACCATCAGCGCGGTCCTGGCGATCGAGGTCCCTGCCGGCAGGTAGGAGCCGTACGCCATCATCGCACCGCTGGCCAGGCTCAGGGTGAAGAAGGCATGCCCCAGCGCCACCAGCACGCCCTGTCCGCTGAGCTTGCTGAAGTCGGCATCGAAGAGGAAATGCACCGCCTGCATGAAATGCCCGGTGGTGGCCGCGTAGCCCACTAGCACCAACAGCAGCACGAACAGCCCCGGCATCAGAAAGCGCAATGAGCGCTCCAGCCCGCCACGCACGCCGAAAGCGACGATAGCCAATGTCAGCAGCAACACCAGCGTACCGTAGCCGGCCAGCTTCCAGGGGTTTGCCAACATGGCACCGAACAACGCTCCACTGCTCTCCCCGTTCAAACCAATGAAGCCACCGCTCATGGCCGTGGGTGTATAGGCCACCGCCCAGCCGGCGATCACCGTGTAGAAGCTCAGGATCAGAAAGCCGGTCAGCACCACCAGGGTGCCCAGCCAGCGCCAGTGCCGACTGGCCCGCGCTTCCCTGGCCAGAGCGGCGATAGCCCCCTCCGGATTGGCACGACCTCGACGGCCGATCATCACTTCGGTCATCAGCAGCGGAATACCGATGGCCAGGATGCACGCCAGGTAGACCAGGACGAAAGCGCCGCCGCCGTTCTGCCCGGTGATATAGGGGAACTTCCAGATATTGCCCAGGCCGACCGCCGAACCAGTGGCAGCAAGGAAGAACACCCAGCGCGACGACCACAAGCCGCGCCCGGCGCTGTTGCTGGAAGCGCCGGCGATGGCGCCGGAAGCGATGCTGTCTTGACTCATTGGGACTTGCCCTCTTGTTGTTGTGAAAAGTCAGGAGGCAGGGGTGGTCGACCCACCCCGTGATTGGCGCGCATCGAGGGTGCGCAGGTCACAGCCCGCCTTGCAGGCGCTCGCGGGCCATGCGGTCGGCAATCGCGGTGGTGGTCGCACCTTCACGTTCGGCGCGCTGGAAAATTTCCGTCAGGGTCGGGCCGATGCCTTCGATATGCACCTTGAGCTGTGCGGCGCTGCCACCGGTGCGTTCGTAGCAGACATCGATGATGCCGCCGGCATTGATCGCGTAATCCGGTGCGTACAGGCACTCGCGGCGCCGCAGAAGTTCGGCCAGGCTGGCGTCGGCCAGCTGATTGTTGGCAGCACCAGCGATGATCGGCGCGCGCAGGGCTTCCAGCGTCTGCAGGTTGATGATCGCGCCCAGCGCGCAGGGCGCGAACACGTCCACGTCGAGGCCATAGATGTCGTGCTGACCGACTGCGGTAGCGCCAAGCTGGCTGACCGCGCGCTGCACGTTGGCTTCGAAGATATCCGTCACCCACAGCTGCGCACCGGCATCCTTGAGCAACTTGGCCAGGCCGAAGCCGACCTGACCGACGCCCTGGATGGCCACGCGAACGCCTTGGAGATCCTGGCGGCCAAGGCGATGCGCCACGGCCGCCTGAATGCCGATGAACACGCCATAGGCGGTCGAAGGCGACGGATCACCGTCACGGCTGCCACCCCCGAACGCCTCGCGCTGCCCGGCGCCCGCCACGTGGCGGGTGCGCTCGGCCATGATGCGCATTTCGGCCACGCCGGTGCCCGAATCCGCCGCGGTGACATAGCGCCCGCCCAGGCTGTCGACGAAATCGCCCATGGCCTGGAACAGCGCCTCGCTCTTGCCGGTGTGCGGGTCGCCGATGATCACCGCCTTGCCGCCACCGAGCGGTAAGCGTGCCAGGGCCGATTTGTAGGTCATGCCGCGCGACAGGCGCAGCACGTCGCGCAATGCTTCCTCATCGCTGGCGTAGTTCCACATGCGGCAACCGCCCAGCGCCGGGCCAAGGGTGCTGTCATGAATGGCGATAATGGCTTTCAGGCCGCTGGCCTGGTCGTGGCCATAGACCACCTGTTCGTGCTGATCAAAGTCGACGTGGGTGAAGACGGACATCGGATTACCTCGGATGTAAAAAGCCGCCCCTCTCCCGCGTGGGAGAGGGTGGCAAAGGGGATGGGTTTGCGGCTCAGGCAGCCGGTTCGAACAGCTGCACGGCGGCGATCTCGCTGACGGTCAGGCGCGCCTTGAGCTGCGTCGCCTGCTCCCGCGCCTTGGCCAGCGCCGCTTCCTTGACGTGCCCGTAGCCGCGGATCTGCTCGGGAATCTCGGCCAGCGCCACCGCTGTGCGGTAGTTGTCAGCATTGAGTTCGGCGAGCAGGTAGGCAACGTTGGCTTCGTACTCCTCGATCAGCTCGCGCTCCAGAAGGCGCTCGGCACTGTGGCCGAACGGGTCGAGTAAGCTGCCACGCAGGAACTTGAAGCGCGCCAGCACGCCGAATGCCTTGAGCATCCAGGGGCCGAAGCTGCGTTTGCGCGGCTGGCCGTTAACTGCATCGGGCTTGCTCAGCCAGCTCGGCGCCAGGTGGAACTGCAGTTGGTAGTCGCCTTCGAACTGGGCCTCGAGCTGCTTGCGGAAGGTCGCATCGCTGTACAGACGCGCCACTTCGTACTCGTCCTTGTAGGCCAGGAGTTTGAAGTAATAGCGTGCTACGGCCTTGCTCAGGCGCTGCTCGGCATCGGTATCGGCCTTGCGTACGCGCTCGACCAGCTCGCGATAGCGCTCGGCATAGGCGGCGTTCTGGTAGGCAGTCAGGCGCTGCACACGGTCGGCGACGATTTCCTCCAGGGTGCTGCAATGTGGCGCCTCGACCACCTTGGGTGCGGCGACTTTCTCCACCGCGGCCAGATCATGCGCAGCACGACGCCCCCAGAGAAACGCCTGCTGATTGAGCTCGATGGCCACGCCATTGAGCTCGATGGCCTTGTTGATCGCCTCGGCCGATACCGGCACCAGTCCCTTTTGGTATGCGTAGCCGAGCATGAACAGGTTGGTGGCGATGCTGTCGCCGAGCAGACGAGTGGCCAGGCGAGTGGCGTCGACGAAGCGGGTCTTGCCCTCGCCCACCGCCTCGCTGATCGCCTCGCGCATGGCGGCGCCCGGCACCTGAGCATCCGGGTTGCGGGTGAATTCGGCGGTGGCCGCCTCATGGCTGTTGATCACCGCATGAGCAATCTTGTCGTTGAGCTTGGCCAGTGACTCCTCGCTGGACGACACCACCAGGTCGCAGCCCAGCAGCAGGTCGGTTTCCCCGGCGGCGATACGCACGGCGTAGATGTCGCTCTGCTGCGCGGCGATGCGGATATGGGTGATCACCGGGCCGAACTTCTGCGCCAGGCCGGCCTGGTCGAGCACGGTGCAGCCCTTGCCTTCGATATGCGCGGCCATGCCCAGCAGCGCACCGACGGTGGTCACGCCGCTACCGCCAACGCCAGGCAGGAGGATGTTCCAGGGGCGAGTCAGGGCCGGCTGTTTCGGCTCCGGCAAGGCGATGAACAGCGCGCTCAGGCCCACAGCCTCAGGCTTGCGCAGGCTGCCACCGTGGACGGTGACGAAGCTCGGGCAGAAGCCTTCCAGACAGCTGAAATCCTTGTTGCAGGCACTCTGGTCGATCTCGCGCTTGCGCCCCAGTTCGGTTTCCAGCGGCAGCACCGACAGGCAGTTGGATTTGACGCTGCAATCGCCGCAGCCTTCGCATACCGCTGGGTTGATGAAGGCGCGCTTGGCCGGATCGACCAGCTTGCCGCGCTTGCGCCGACGGCGTTTCTCGGTGGCGCAGGTCTGGTCGTAGAGGATCACCGACACGCCCTTGAATTCGCGCAGCTCGCGCTGCACGGCGTCCAGCTCGCGACGATGATGGAAGGTCACGCCCGGCGCGAAGGTGGCGCGGGTCGGGTACTTGTCCGGCTCGTCGCTGACCAGGGCGATACGTTTGACACCCTCGGCATGCACCTGCTGGCTGAGCTGGTCGATACGCAGTTCGCCGTCGATGGGCTGGCCGCCGGTCATGGCCACCGCGTCGTTGTAGAGGATCTTGTAGGTGATGTTGACCCCGGCGGCCACGGCCGCGCGCAGGGCAAGGTGGCCGGAGTGGAAGTAGGTGCCGTCACCGAGGTTCTGGAACACGTGCGGGGTGTCGGTGAACGGCGCCTGGCCGATCCAGGTCGCACCCTCGCCGCCCATCTGGGTGAAGGTATCGGTGCTGCGATCCATCCACTGGGTCATGTAGTGGCAACCGATACCGCCGAGGGCGCGGCTGCCTTCCGGCACCTTGGTCGAGCTGTTGTGCGGGCAGCCGGAGCAGAAATGCGGTGTACGTATGGTCTTGTGCTTGGGCGCGGCCAGGGCCTTTTCCTTGGCATCGAGGAAGGCCAGGCGCTCTTCGATGGTCGGGCTGCTGTAGATGGGCGCCAGGCGCTTGGCGATCACCCGGGCGATCATCGCCGGGGTCAGCTCGCCCAGGTTGGGCAACAGCGAATTGCCCTGCTCATCGAACTCGCCGACCACCCGCGGGCGCTTGCCCACAGGCCAGTTGTAGAGTTGGCCGGTCAGCTGATCCTCGATGATGCTGCGTTTCTCTTCCACCACCAGGATTTCATCCAGGCCTTCGGCGAACTGGTGCACCGACACCGGCTCCAGCGGCCAGCTCATGCCGACCTTGAGCACGCGCAGGCCAACCTTGGCACACAGCGCCTCGTCCAGGCCGAGGTCGTCCAGCGCCTGGCGCACGTCGAGGTAGGACTTGCCGGTGGTGATTATCCCCAAGCGCGGGTTGGGCGAATCGAGCTTGACCTGGTTGAGGTTGTTGGCCAGGGCGAAGGCCCGAGCGGCGTAGATCTTGTAGACGTTGAGGCGTTTTTCCTGCGCCAGGGGCGGGTCGGGCCAGCGAATGTGCACGCCGTCTTCAGGCAGTTGAAAATCCTCGGGAATCTTCACCTGGATACGCAGCGGGTCGACGTCCACCACGGCCGAGGAATCGACGTTCTCGGCGATGGTCTTCAGCGCCACCCAGCAGCCGCTGTAGCGCGACAGCTCCCAGCCGATGATGCCGTAGTCCAGCACTTCCTGGACGTTGGCCGGGTTGAGCACCGGAATCGACGCGGCGATGAACGCATGCTCGCTCTGGTGGGCGATGGTCGAGGATTTGCAGCCGTGGTCGTCACCCGCCAGCAGCAGCACGCCGCCATGTTTGGAAACGCCGGCCGAGTTGCCATGCTTGAACACGTCGCCGCTGCGATCGACGCCCGGCCCCTTGCCATACCACATGGCGAACACGCCGTCGTAGCGGGCGCCGGGGAACAGGTTGGCCTGCTGGCTGCCCCACACGGCGGTCGCACCCAGCTCCTCGTTGACGCCGGGCTGGAAGTGGATGTGGTTTTCCTTGAGGTACTCGCGCGCATCCCACAGGCTCTTGTCCAGCCCGCCCAGTGGCGAGCCGCGATAGCCGGAGATGAAGCAGGCGGTATTGAGACCGAAGGCGGCGTCACGCTGCTTTTGCAGCATGGGCAGGCGGGTGAGCGCCTGAGTGCCGGTCAGGTAGAGGTGACCAGTAGCGAGGCGATATTTGTCATCCAGGCGGATTTCGGCCAGTGACATGGAGCGCTCCTTTTATTTTTATGGCGAGCACGAGGAGCGCGACGGTAGACACGCTCCATTGAGTCCTGCCGCAGGATCACTGCGACGGATTTGCCTAAATCATGACTGGAGGGTTCCGCTTTTTTATTTCTATTTTCGGGCTTCGAAGGCGATACTTCGCATGATCCTTCCAACAATCACAATAAAATGGAAACAATCATGCAGGACAAGCTCAGTCCCATTGACCGCCGGATTCTCCGCCTGCTGCAACACGACGCCGACCTCTCTGCCGCCGAAGTGGCGGAAAAGGTCGAGCTGTCGCAGTCACCCTGCTGGCGGCGCATTCATCGCATGCAGGAAGACGGGCTGATCGAACGCAAGGTCGCCCTGCTCAACCACAAGCGCCTGGGGTTCGGCATCACGGTATTCGTCGACATCAAGCTGTCGGCCCACGGTCGCGGCAATCTGGACGAGTTCGAACAGGCCGTAGTCGGCTACCCGCAAGTGCTGGAGTGCTACAGCATGGCCGGCGGCTCGGACTACCTGCTCAAGGTAGTGGCCAAGGACATCGCCGATTACGAGCGCTTCCTGCGCGACCACCTGCTGCAACGCCCGCACGTGCACGAGGCGCACTCACACATCGCCATGAGCGAGGTCAAACGCACCACCGAGCTGCCGCTGGATTAAACCCTGGCCTGGCGCCTGGCCTTGCGTGCTTGCAAGGCCGCCAGCAGCGATGGACCAAGTGCGGTAAGTGCCGAACCAAGCACCACCACCACGGCGCCTGCGTAGGCGATCCAGTTGACCTGTTCAGGCAGCACATGATCCGGCCACCAGGTCGAGGCCAAGGCCACGGAGACGAAGGTCACCAGCGGTGTCAGCGCCAGAGTTGCGCTGACCCGCGAGGCCTCCCAATGCGCCAGCGCCTCAGCGAAAGCGCCGTAGGCGACCAGGGTGTTCAGGCAGCAGGCCAGCAGCAACCAGCCCTGCAGCGGGCTCAGTTCCAATACCTGCATTGGCTGCGCCCAGGGCGTCAGCAGCAGCGCGCACGCCAGGTAGATGACCATCATCACCTGCACCGAATTCCACGAGGTCAGCAGCTGCTTCTGCGCCAGGCCATAGAAGGTCCAGACGAAGGCAGCCGCCAGCACCGTCAGCACCCCGGTGGTATAGGCGGTCAGCGAGGTCAGCAGCTCACCCAGGCGCTGATTGAAGAACAGGCCGAAGCCCAGCAGCATCACCATCAGACCAATCGCCTGGCCCAGGCTGAAGCGCTCGCGAAAGACGAACAGGCTGCTGATCAGCAGCAGGATCGGCGCCACCTGGATCACCAGCTGCGTGGTACCGGGGCTGAGCAGGTTGAGCCCGATAAGATACAGCACGTAGTTGGCCGTCAGCCCACCGATGGCCAGCGCCAGCAGCCAACCGCCCTTGCGTCCCAGCGGCCGAAAACGTGGTAACCGGCGACTCGCAGCGAGATAGGCAAACAGCAGAGAACCGGCCACGGCCAGGCGATACCAGGTGACCGTTACCGGGTCCATCACCTGCAGAACTTCTTTCAGTTTGATCGGCAGGATGCCCCAGAGCACGGAAGTGATCAGGGCGAGCAGCAGGCCGTACATCCAACGGCCGGAAGAAATGTGCATGGCAACCTCTGGCAGGCGGCCAACAGAGCATGTCGACCGCAGCAGAGCATTCTAGGAGAGGCATGCACACCGACACAGCAACAGTTCCGCCTGGTTGCCGAGCGAAACTGTACTGCTCAGCACCCGCAGGACGCCAGCCGACCGGCGCCAATAATCCATAAAATCCGCCAAAAGACGCTAACAGGCTGCCAAAATCTACCATCTGTCGTTTTGCCAAGCACGTCGCATTGACCACAGTAGACTCAGATTATCCAGCACCTGCAGATGGAGTTCTCACCATGTTCGGCCAACGCGATATCGACCCCCAACCGGGCACGCATTACCGCAGTTCACGTCTGAGCGCCGTCAACGGCCAATACTTCTTCGCTACTCGCGAAGGCACGCTGGAAGGCCCTTTTATCTCCCGTCATGACGCTGAGCAGAGCATCACGCGCTATATCGAGCGCATGGCCATGGCCGACAAGCTGCTACGCCACAGCAGCGAGCACATCGACAATCTGCAGCGTCGCGAAGCGATCAAGCACAATCAGGAGCTTTGAGCGCTCGCATCCTTACAGATGCGCCAACCCCAAATCCCCCCGATGCGCCGCGAGATGTGGCAACACCGCGGCCAGCAGAGGCTCCTTGAAGGCATCCTGAAAGCGATGCGCCAGGCCCGGAATCAGCTTGAGCTCCGCGCCTTTGATATGCGCCGCCACATGCACGCCATGCATCACCGGCAATAGCGGGTCAGCCGTGCCGTGCACCACCAGCGTCGGCACCTTCAGCCGATTGAGCAGCTCGACCCGACTCGACTCGGCAAGAATCGCCAGCAGCTGACGCTGCACCCCTTCGGGATTGAAGGCGCGATCATAGGCCTGCTCAGCCTGATGCAAGAGCAAGGCACGATCATCATGCACCGCAGGGCTGCCGAGCGCCGCGAGCAGGTCTGCCTGCTGCTGCAGAGCGGCCTCGCGACTCCCCGCCTCGCGCCTTGCCAGCAGCGCCACCAGCGCATCGCTGGGCGCAGGCAACCCTTGAGCACCCGAACTGGTCATCACCAGCGTCAGACTGAGAACACGCTGCGGCGCCAGATCGGCCAGGTGCTGGGCGATCATGCCGCCCATGCTCGCACCCAGTACATGGAAGTTGTCGACGCCCAGGCGATCCATCAAGCCCAGGGCATCGCCCGCCATGTCGCGCAGGTGATAAGGCGCGCCGAGCGAAAGGCCCAGGCGATAGCGCAGCACCTCGTAAGGCAGGTTGATGCTCGGCGCCGGCCGCCGCCAGGTGCTCAGCCCGACGTCACGATTGTCGAAGCGCACGACGCGAAAACCCTGCTGACACAGGCGCTCGACTACCTCGTCAGGCCAGTGGATCAACTGTCCACCCAACCCCATCACCAGCAGCAGCGCCGGGTCGCGCTCGCTGCCGATGCTCTGATAAGCCAGGCGCACCTCACCGACATCCGCATAACGGGTCGGCTCGGACAGGTCGCAACGATTGGCCGCAAGAGACGGCAGGCCGCAAAGCAAAGCGGCCAGGAAAATGAATGTACGCATGAAAACACCAGAAACGCAGAACCCCACTGAAACGCGATTCTGGTGAAAGTCGTTCGATGGCGCTGCCACACAAGCGTGACAGTTTGATGAAGGGGGACGAACGGTTGCCCGGATGGTGACCAAAGGTGCGATCCAGAGCGTCGCGAGCGCCCCTCCTACCTACCTGTGGGAGGGGCTTTAGCCGCGACCAGGGAAAATCAGGCCAGCTCGGCCCGCAACTGCCTGGCGGCGGCCACCATATTGACCAGCGCTGCCTCGGTCTCCGGCCAGGTGCGGGTTTTCAGGCCGCAATCGGGGTTGACCCACAGGCGCTCGAGCGGGATACGCCGCGCCGCCTTGCGCAACAACCCGGCCATCTCGGCACTGTCAGGCACACGCGGTGAGTGAATGTCGTACACACCAGGACCGATATCGTTCGGGTAGGCGAACTTCTCGAAAGCTTCCAGCAACTCCATGTCCGAACGCGAGGTTTCGATGGTGATCACATCCGCGTCCATCGCTGCGATGGACTCGATCACATCGTTGAACTCGCTGTAGCACATGTGGGTGTGGATCTGGGTTTCGTCACGCACACCGCTGGCTGTCAGACGGAAGGCCTCGGTGGCCCAGTCCAGGTAGTGCTGCCAGGCGGCCTGGCGTAACGGCAACCCTTCGCGAAACGCCGCCTCGTCGATCTGGATGATCTTGATACCGGCTGCCTCCAGGTCCACCACCTCGTCACGAATGGCCAGCGCCAGTTGCCGCGCCTGCACTTCGCGGGACACGTCCTCACGCGGGAACGACCACATCAGCATGGTCACCGGGCCGGTCAGCATGCCTTTCATGATCTTGTCGGTCAGGCCCTGGGCGTAAGTGATCCATTCCACGGTCATGGCCTGCGGGCGACTCAGATCGCCGACTATCACCGCTGGTTTGACGCAGCGCGAGCCATAGCTCTGCACCCAGCCGAAGCGGGTGAAGGCGTAGCCATCAAGTTGCTCGGCGAAGTACTCGACCATGTCGTTGCGCTCGGCCTCGCCATGCACCAGCACATCCAACCCGAGGCGCACCTGCACCTGCACCGCATGGCGAATTTCAGCGTGCATGGCCTCGGTGTACTCAGCCGCACTCAGCTTGCCCTGCTTGAACGACTGTCGCGCCAGGCGGATGGCCGAGGTCTGCGGGAAGGAGCCGATGGTGGTGGTTGGCAACAATGGCAGTTGCAGGCACTCACGCTGCTGTTCGATACGCTCGGCGAACGGCGACTGGCGCTGGGCATGACGCGGACGAATCGCCGCCAGACGCGCCTGTACCTCAGGCTTGTGAATGCGCGTCGATGCAGCACGCGCCGCCTGTACCGCGCGACTCGCTTGCAGCGCGGCTTGCACCGAGGCATCTTCCGGCGCCTCCAGGGCCTTGCCGAGCAACGCAACCTCCTGGCACTTCTGCACCGCGAAGGCCAGCCAGCTCTTCAGTTCGGCGTCGAGCTGATCCTCACGGGCCAGATCCACCGGGCTGTGCAGCAGCGAGCAGGACGGCGCCACCCACAGCCGCTCGCCCAGGCGTTCGTGAGCGTGACGCAGCACCTCCAGCGCCTTGTCCAGATCGCAACGCCAGACGTTGCGACCGTTGACCACGCCCAGCGACAACACTTTATAAGCCGGCAAGCGGTCGAGAATGGTCGGGTACTGCTCCGGCGCACGCACCAGGTCGATATGCAGACCGTCCACCGGCAGGTTGGCGGCCAGGCCGAGGTTGTCCTCCAGGCCGCCGAAATAGGTGGCGACCAGCTTCTTGCACGGCTCGCGCTGAATCAGGTTGTAGGCGCGCTCAAAGGCGTTCTTCCAATCCTGCGACAGGTCCAGCACCAGAATCGGCTCGTCGATCTGAACCCACTCCACGCCCTGCGCGGCCAGACGCTGGAAGATCTCGCCATAAACCGGCAGCAGACGCTCGAGCAGTTCCAGCTTGTCAAAATCAGCACCTTTGGCCTTGCCCAGCCATAGATAAGTCAGCGGACCGATCAGCACTGGCTTGACGTTGTGCCCGAGGGCGCGGGCTTCATCCACCTCCTCGAACAGTTGCTCCCAGCTCAGGGCGAACTGCTGATCCGCGCTGAATTCCGGCACCAGATAGTGGTAGTTGGTATCGAACCACTTGGTCATCTCTTGCGCGTGGGCGCCGCCGCAGCAACTGCCGCTGACGCCTCGGGCCATGGCGAACAGAGTATCCAGCGTCGGCTTACCAGCGGCCGAGCGGAAACGCTCGGGAATCACGCCAAAGGCCAGGGAATGACCGAGCACCTGGTCGTACCAGGCAAAGTCGCCCACCGGCAGCAGGTCAATACCGGCATCCTTCTGCAGTTGCCAGTGCTCGGCGCGCAGGCGCTGGCCCACGGCGCGCAGGCCAGCTTCATCCAGCTCACCTTTCCAGTGGGCTTCGAGGGCTTTTTTCAGTTCGCGGTCGCGGCCAATGCGCGGGAAACCGAGGGAATGGGACAGGGCCATGTCGTGAAACTCCAGAATCAATCGAGATGGCGCCATTCTCGGCATCGACCACGAGTGAGACAAACTCAAGATTTTCGCCTTGATCTATAGATTTACTCATGTAGGCTTTATGAACCACTTTCATCCAATTCCGATATTGGATGAGTGAAACCTTCACAGAGACCCAGCATGCTCGAGATACGCCACCTGAAAACCCTGCACGCCCTGCGCGAGACCGACAGTCTGGTAGAGGCGGCCGAGCGCCTGCACCTGACCCAGTCGGCGCTGTCGCATCAGTTCAAGGAACTGGAAGAACGCCTCGGTCTGCAGCTGTTTGTGCGCAAAACCAAGCCAGTGCGCTTTACCAGCGCTGGCCTGCGTCTGCTGCAACTGGCCGACGCCACCCTGCCCCTGCTGCGCGGCGCCGAACGCGACCTGGCACGCCTGGCGGGTGGTACTGCGGGTCGCCTGCATATGGCCATCGAATGCCACAGCTGCTTCCAGTGGCTGATGCCGACCATCGACCAGTTCCGCGATGCCTGGCCGGAAGTGGAGCTGGACCTGGCCTCTGGCTTCTCCTTCGCCCCGCTCCCCGCACTGGCCCGTGGCGACCTCGACCTGGTGGTGACCTCGGACCCCATCGAGCTGGCCGGCATCACCTACGTGCCACTGTTCACCTACGAGGCCATGCTTGCCGTGGCCAACCAGCACCGCCTGGCGCACAAGGCCTGCATCCAGCCGCAGGATCTGGCCACGGAAACCCTGATCACCTACCCGGTTGAACGCGATCGACTGGACATCTTCACTCGCTTTCTCGAGCCCAACGATGTCGAGCCGGCCCAGGTGCGCACCTCCGAACTGACGGTGATGATGATGCAACTGGTCGCCAGCGGGCGCGGCGTATGCGGCCTGCCCAACTGGGCGCTGCACGAGTACAGCTCGCGTGGTTACGTCAGCGCCAAGCGCCTGGGAGAAAAGGGCCTGTTCGCCACGCTCTACGCGGCGATCCGCACCGACATGCTCGACGCGCCGTTCATGCGCGACTTCCTGCTCACCGCCAAGGACACCTCCTTCGCCAGCCTCGAAGGCGTCAGCGTGGCGCGCTGAGCATCGCCTCACGGGGCAAGGATCGAGCGAATGTCGTAGGGCAGGTTAGCCGCCTGTCACCTTCAGTAATTACCCCGCTATGTCTGTTGCGGCGTAACCCGCCATCGGCGCAACGCGTTTCATCGCCTGGTGGGTTAGAAGCTTCGCCCCGGGGCGGGGCTCCTACAAGAATGCCGCAGGCACCGCATCCCCCTGTAGGAGCCGCGCCTCGCGGCGAATCGAAAGCACAGCGCAAACCCAAAACTTCGCCCCGAGGCGGGGCTCCTACATTTATAGACTGCAACGAATCCGGCTGAAACGCTGCCATCAGCACTCTCTACCAATTGCCTTGTTACAACTCCCGTCTTGCCGCATCGTGACCAACAGTCATAGCATGACCGCCGGTCACGAAACCCGGAACCGTCATGCGCTACCAGGATCAACTCTTCCAGCAGCGGGAAAACGCCCTGCTGCAATCCGCTCGCCAGCTGTTTCAGGAGCAATCCTGGGATCGCGTCACCATCGCCGAGGTGGCCCGTCACGCCGGCATTGGCAAGGGCACGGTGTACAAGCACTTTTCCAGCAAGGAAGCGCTCTATGCGCGCCTGGTGCTGGACTGCTCGCGCCAGCATCTGAGCGAACTGCGCGAGACCGCGAACCAGGCACCGCCACGCGAAGCCATGCGTCATGTGATTCGTCGCGCCTTCGAACAACTGCTGGCCGACCCGCTGCAAGCCCAACTCTGCCTGCTGTGCGACCGCCCCGCCTTCCAGGAGCGCCTGGACGCGCCTTACCGTGAACAGTTCCTCGAACTGGAAGGCCAGTACATGGCCCTGTTCAACCAGTTGCTGCAAGGCAGCTTCAGCGAACTGAAACTTTCCCCCACTGATTGCCAACACCTGCTGTGGGGCGTGGAGGCTTGCGTCAATGGCGTGATGGCACGCATCGCCTCCGGCGGCTTCGCCCATTGGGCCGAACCCATCGAACTGGACGCCTATTTCCAGCGCGTCACCGATTTCATCATTGCCGGCCTGCAAGGCCAGGCCGCCGCGCTGCACACAGCGCCTGCACTCAGCGAGTAAACCCACATGTTCGCCCAACTCAGCAAGCGTCCCTGGATCATCGCCATCGTCATCGCAGTCCTGCTGCTGGCCTGGCTGCTCAGCGGCGATCGCTTCGTCGCCCGCGACGACGTCGAGCCCGACCAACCTGCCACGACCGCCGATCTGGCGCGCGTCGAAATTCAATGGCTACAGGCCGAGCCGATGCAGCGTCAGCACGTGGTGCAGGGCCAGATCGAAGCCTGGCGCCGCGTCGAACTGCGTGCGCAGGTCAGCGGCAGCGTGCAGAACCTGGATCAGGACAAGGGCAACCGCGTCGCCGCCGATCAACTGCTGCTGAGCATTTCACCAGACGACCGCCCGGCGCAGGTCGCACGCAGCGAGGCGGACGTGCGCCAGCGCGAAAGCGACGTCACCGCAGCCAGGCGCCTGCGCGAACGCAGCCTGGTTTCGGCCAATGAACTGATGCGCCTGGAGAGCGAGCTGGCCAAGGCCCGCGCCGAACTCGACAGCGCCCGCCTGCAGCAGCGCAACACCAAGATCAAGGCGCCGTTTGCCGGCATCTACGACCAGCGCATGGTGGAGCTGGGCGACTTCGTCCAGCCAGGTCAGAGCCTGCTGACCCTGGTGGATATCGACCGCCTCAAGGTCAGCGCGCAGATTGCCCAGCAACAGGTCACCCAACTGGAGCTAGGCCAGCCCGTCAAGGTAGAACTGCTCGATGGCCGCAGCCTGGAAGGCGAGCTGCACTTTATCGCCGCGGCCGCGGACCCCGGCTCACGCAGCTTCCGCATCGAGGTCAAGGTGGACAACCCCGACGGCCTGCGTCTGGCCGGCGCCAGCGCCACCCTGCATATCCAGACCGGCGAGGCCATGGCCCATCGCCTGTCCCCTGCCCTGCTCAGTCTGGATGAAAGCGGCCGCCACGGCGTCAAGTGGGTCAACGAGGCGCAGCGCGTGGAATTTACCCCGGTGCAACTGATCAGCGTCGACAACCAGGGCGCCTGGGTCAGTGGCCTGCCGCCGAAAGTGGCGCTGATCACCCTCGGCCAGGGCTTCGTCCAGCCCGGCCAGCAGGTGCGCACGCAACTCGCCGCCGAGGGCAGCTGACATGCATGCACTGATTGCCGCAGCACTGGATCGCAGCCGTACCAGCCTGATGATCCTCACTTTCCTGATCCTCGGTGGCCTGGTCGCCTATGTCGCCATCCCCAAGGAATCCAACCCGGACGTGGTCATTCCCATCATCTACGTCTCGGTCACCCTGGAAGGCATCAGCCCGGAAGACGGCGAGCGCCTGCTGGTGCGCCCGCTCGAGCAGGAGCTGCGCAGCCTGGAGGGGGTCAAGGAAATGCGCTCGGTATCCAGCGAAGGACACGCCTCGGTGACCCTGGAGTTCGACGCCGGCTTCAATGCCAAGGTGGCATTGGCCGATGTGCGTGAGAAGGTCGATACCGCCCGCAGCAAGCTGCCCGACGAAGCCGAGGAGCCAACGGTCAACGAGGTCAACGTGGCGCTGTTCCCGGTGCTGTCGATTGGCCTGTCCGGCCCTATCGCCGAGAACGAGCTGGTATACATCGCTCGGCGCCTGAAGGAGAACATCGAAGGCATCGCCGAAGTGCTCTCGGTGGAGATCGGCGGTGACCGCGAGGACCTGCTGGAAATCGTCGTCGATCCACAGGTGCTCGACAGCTACGGCATCGATTACAACGAACTGTTCAACCTGGTCAGCCGCAACAACCGGCTGGTCGCCGCCGGCAGCCTGGATACCGGTGCCGGACGCATGAGCATGAAGGTACCCGGCGTCATCGAAGACCTCGAAGACGTGATGAAAATGCCGATCAAGGTGGTCGGCGACAGCGTGATCACCTTCGCCGACGTCGCCACCATTCGCCGCACCTTCAAGGACCCCACCGGCTTCGCCCGCATCAACGGCCAGCCGGCCATCGTGCTGGAGGTGGCCAAGCGCAGCGGCGCCAACATCATCGAGACCATCGAACAGGTCAAGACGCTGATGGAGCAGGCTGGGCCGCTGCTGCCGCCGAGCGTGGAGGTCAGCTACATCATGGACCAGTCGCAGGAAGTGCGGGACATGCTCAGCGACCTGCTGAACAACGTGCTCACCGCCATCGTCCTGGTGCTGATCCTGGTGGTGGCGAGCATGGGCATGCGCTCGGCGCTGCTGGTCGGCCTGACCATTCCCGGCGCTTTCCTCAGCGGAATTCTGCTGATCTGGATGCTCGGCTTCACCCTCAATATCGTCGTGCTGTTCAGTCTGATTCTGGTGGCTGGCATGCTGGTGGACGGCGCCATCGTCGTCTCCGAACTGGCCGACCGCTACCTGCACCAGGGCCAGACGCCGCGTCAGGCCTGGGCCAATGCCGCCACGCGGATGGCCTGGCCGGTGATCGCCTCCACCGCCACTACATTGGTGGTGTTCCTGCCGCTGCTGTTCTGGCCGGGCGTGGTCGGTCAGTTCATGAAGTATCTGCCGGCCACCGTGATTCTCTGCCTGCTGGCCTCGCTGGCCATGGCCCTGGTGTTCCTGCCGGTGCTCGGCGCAGTCAGCGGCGGCCACGCACGGCCGCAGGCGCAGAGCGTCAGCCGCGCGGGCAATGCCTATCGCCGCCTGCTGGAGAAGCTGCTCAAGCGCCCCGGCCTGACTCTGCTTGGCATGCTCGCGCTGGTCTCGCTGATCTATGTCGGCTACGGCCGCTTCAACCACGGCGTGGAGTTCTTCCCCGACGTAGAGCCGGAAAGTGCGCAGATCTGGCTGCGCACCCGTGGCGACCTGTCGGTGCAGGAGAAGGACGCCCTGCTCCAGCAGGTGGAAAAGCAAGTAATCGGCATGCGTGAGGTCAAGGCGCTGTATGCGCGCTCCCTGGCCCAGCCAGAAGGCCAGCAAGGCCAGCTCGGCGCCGACGTGATCGGTACACTGCAGTTCCAGTTCGTCGACTGGCACCAGCGCCGCCCGGCCAAGGACATCCTCGCCGAAATGAGCCAGCGCACCGCCGGTATTCCCGGCGTGGTGCTGGAGTTCCGCAAGCAGGAGCAGGGTCCCACCGACGGCAAGCCGGTGAAACTGCAGATCAGCGCCATGGACCCGGCGCTGGGCGAGCAGTGGGTCGAGCGTATCCGCGGGGAAATGACGCGGCTCGGCGGCTTTGCCGATATCGAGGACGACCGCGCCCTGCCCGGCATCGAATGGCGCATCAAGGTCGACCGCGAGGCCGCCGCGCGCTTCGGTGCCGACGTACTCAGCGTCGGCAACGCGGTGCAGATGATCACCAATGGTCTGAAACTGGCGACCTACCGCCCCGAAGATGCCACCGACGAGGTGGACATACGCGTGCGCCTGCCCGGCAACTGGCGCTCGCTCGACCAGCTCGGCCGTCTGACCCTCAATACGCCGGCTGGCCAGGTACCGCTGAGCAACTTCGTCGACCTGCAGCCGGCGCCCAAGGTCGGCACCCTGCGCCGCGTCGACGGTGACCGCACCATCACCCTACAGGCCGACCTGGCCGAGGGGGCACGCCTGGATGAACGCCTCAAGGCGTTACGCGAAGCACTCGGCGATGTACCGGCCGAGGTCAAGGTGAAGTTCGCCGGCGAAGATGCCGACCAGCGCGAGGCGGCCACTTTCCTGATGACCGCCTTCGTCGTCGCCATCTTCCTCATGGCGATCATTCTGGTAACCCAGTTCAACAGCCTCTACCAGGCGGCGCTGGTACTGTCGGCCATCGTCCTGTCCACCGCCGGGGTATTGATGGGTCTGCTGGTCAATGGCCAGTCGTTCGGCATCGTCATGGTCGGTATGGGCCTGATCGCCCTGGCCGGCATCGTGGTGAATAACAACATCATCCTGATCGACACCTACAACCAGCTGCGCCGCCAGGGCCTGGAGCCGCGCGACGCGGCGCTGGAGACCGGCAGCCTGCGGCTGCGCCCGGTGCTGCTGACGGCGGTGACCACCATCCTCGGCCTGATGCCCATGGTGCTCAGCATCAACGTCGATCTGGTGACGCCGAGCCTCGGCTTCGGCGCACCCTCGACGCAGTGGTGGACGCAGCTGTCCAGCGCCATCGCCGGCGGCCTGGCCTTCGCCACCGTGCTGACGCTGCTGCTCACCCCTTGCCTGCTGGTACTCGGCGCCCGCTTCGAGCGCCGCCCACCGCCACTGGAGACCTACGACACCGATCTGCTCGACCTGCCCGAACACCTGATCGCTCCAAAACCCGACAGGGCGCACCTGCAGCGCACCAACTGACGCTGGAGTCCGGCGCCCCAGCGACCAAAGCTGGATACATGGCAAAACGCCAGATATCGCCTAGGCTAACCAGCAACGATGGTCAGGGCGGGAACGGAAAGGCAGCAAGGATGCTTTTAACAGACAGCAGACGCGCAATGCGTCTTGCAGAAACGACAAAGCCCTCTCTCCGAGGGCTTTGCTTTTCCACTCGCTTGCATTGGCCAGCGGAAGGAAGGAACACCGAGCTAACGAAGTGTATGGGGTCGGCATCCTGCCTGTTGGCCACTTCGTTAGCCCGGTGACCGGAGAGTAGTCCAGGCAGTGGCATTGTGCCAAGCCTCAATTACGCGGCATGAGTCACAGAGCGGAAAGGCTCCCCTGTCAGCGCTCGCCCTGCGAAATCCCCCAGCACATGCGCATGACGGCAAATCCCCCTCTCGTGGCGTTGCAAACAACGCTGCACGCTCATGCACAACTACCGAGCAAGGTCTTACTCCAGCGCCATACAACTAAGCACAAGAGATAATGTTTTTATGACGTCATAAAAATAACGCACATAAATGAGCAACTATTTTCTGGCGTCTTAAAAATATCAAATTATAAGATATTGTTTTTATTGATAAAAATTTTATCAAAAGATTAAAAATAAGATCAAATAACTTTTGGTTCACGTTTTGCTTGAAATGCCAAAACAGCCAACTTAGTATCCGCGCCAATTCGAGTACCACCCATTCGATTGCAGTAACCATTACGCAATCTTAGTGGCGTACTTAATGAACACGGATTTCGGCCAGTTCAAATCGGCCAGCCCAACTATATGAGAGAGGGACCTATGCGAATCACCATCTTTGGATTGGGGTATGTGGGCGCCGTGTGCGCCGGTTGCTTGTCGGCTCGCGGCCATGAGGTCATCGGCGTCGATGTCTCGCAAACCAAGATCGACCTGATCAATCAAGGCAAATCCCCCATCGTCGAACCCGGCCTCGGTGAACTGCTCGAAGCCGGCGTCAAATCCGGCCTGCTGCGCGGCACCACCGATGTCAGCGCCGCAGTGCTGGCCAGCGAGCTGTCGTTCATTGCCGTGGGCACACCGAGCAAGCGCAACGGTGATCTCGACCTCGGTTATATGGAGTCGGTGTGCATGCAGATCGGTACCGCCCTGCGCGACAAGCAGGAACGCCACACCGTGGTTGTGCGCAGCACGGTCCTACCGGGCACGGTAAAGAATGTGGTGATCCCGCTGATCGAAGCCGCATCCGGCAAAAAAGCCGGTGTCGATTTCGGCGTGGCCACCAACCCGGAATTCCTGCGTGAAAGCACCGCGATCAAGGATTACGACTTCCCGGCCATGACCGTGATCGGTGAGCTGGACGAACAGTCCGGCGATCTTCTGCAAGAGCTGTACAGCGAACTGGACGCGCCGATCATCCGCAAATCCATCGAAGTGGCGGAGATGATCAAGTACACCTGCAACGTCTGGCACGCAGCCAAGGTCACCTTCGCCAACGAGATCGGCAACATTGCCAAGGCCGCCGGCGTCGATGGCCGCGAAGTGATGGACGTGGTCTGCCAGGATCACAAGCTCAACCTCTCCAAGTACTACATGAAGCCCGGCTTCGCCTTCGGCGGCTCGTGCCTGCCCAAGGATGTGCGCGCCCTCTCCTACCGTGCCGGCAGCCTGGATGTGGAAGCACCGTTGATCAACTCGCTGATGCGCAGCAACGCCGCCCAGGTGAAGAAGGCCTTCGACATCGTCGCCAGCTATGACAAGCGCCGCATCGGCCTGCTGGGTCTGAGCTTCAAGGCTGGCACCGATGACCTGCGCGAAAGCCCCCTGGTCGAGCTGGCCGAAATGCTGATCGGCAAAGGCTACGAGCTGCGCATTTTCGACAGCAACGTCGAATACGCCCGCGTGTTCGGCGCCAACAAGGAATACATCGAATCGAAGATCCCCCACGTTTCCTCGCTGCTGTGCAAGGAGCTCGACGAGGTGGTCTCGCAATCCGATGTACTGATCATCGGCAATGGCGAACAGCGCTTCGCCGAGGTTATGGACAGCGTCGGCGACGACAAGCAGATCGTCGATCTCGTCGGGTTCATGGCGCACGCCACCCAGGCCAACAAGGAAGGCATCTGCTGGTAGCAGAAAGCTAGGGCCTGTACGAAAAGTCGCCGCGCGAAGGCACTTTTCGCACAGAGCCTAACAAGAACAGAGGCGGCACCGGTCGGGCGCCGCTTGATTGGTTATGGCGTATCGCCCGTTCACTGCCCATACGATCCGAGTCGATGTTTACAGGAGTGACAGCATGATTCCTCTGATTTTGTCCGGCGGCAGTGGCTCCAGACTCTGGCCGCTCTCGCGCAAGCTGTATCCCAAGCAGTTCCTGGCCCTCACCGGCAGCGAAACCCTGTTTCAGCAGACGCTCGGCCGCCTGGCAATCGAGGGCATGAACAAGCCCATCGTGGTGTGCAACGAGGAGCATCGTTTCATCGTCAGCGAGCAACTTGCCGCGATCGGCAACGAGGCGCAGACCATTCTGCTGGAGCCGTTCGGTCGCAACACCGCGCCGGCCGTGGCCATCGCCGCCATGCACCTGCTCGCCGCTGGCCGTGATGAGCTGCTTCTGGTCCTGCCGGCCGATCACGTGATCGAAGACCTGCAGGTATTCCACAGCGCACTCGGCGTGGCTCGCAAGGCTGCAGAACAGGGCGAGATGGTGCTGTTCGGCATTCCCGCCGAACGGCCCGAAACCGGTTACGGCTATATCAGGACCGGCGAACGATCGGGGCTGCCGGGTGGCGTTCTATCAGTCGAGCAGTTCGTCGAGAAGCCCGATCTGGCCACCGCCAGCGAGTTCGTGGCGCAAGGCGACTACGTCTGGAACAGCGGCATGTTCCTGTTCCGCTGCAGCCGCTATCTGGAAGAGCTGCAACGGCATGATCAGGACATCTACGACACCTGCCAGCTGGCACTCAGCCGCAGCAAGAGCGATCTGCAATTCATCCGTATCGACCCCAGCTCCTTCGAGTGCTGCCCGGACAACTCCATCGACTACGCGGTGATGGAAAAGACCGAGCGCGCCTGCGTGGTGCCGCTCGCCGCAGGCTGGAACGATGTCGGCTCCTGGTCTGCGCTGTGGGACGTTCAGGACAAGGACGACCAGGGCAACAGCCGCTCTGGCGATGTGGTGATCCACGACAGCCAGGACTGCCTGGCCCACAGCCAGAGCAAGCTGGTGACCCTGGTCGGCCTGAAGGACGTGGTGGTGGTGGAGACCAAGGACGCGGTGATGGTCGCCCACAAGGACCGCGTGCAGGACGTCAAGCAACTGGTCAACACCCTCACCTGCGACGGGCGCGCCGAGGCGCAGAACCATTGCCAGGTCTATCGCCCGTGGGGCAGCTACGACTCCATCGACAGCGGCAACCGCTTTCAGGTCAAACGCATCGTGGTCAAGCCAGGCGCCAGCCTGTCGCTGCAAAAGCACCACCACCGTGCCGAGCACTGGATCGTGGTCTCCGGCACTGCGCGGGTGACCTGTGACGACAAGACCTTCCTGCTCTGGGAGAACCAGTCGACCTACATCCCCATCGCCGCCGTTCACCGCCTGGCCAACCCCGGCAAGATTCCCCTGGAGATCATCGAGGTCCAGTCCGGCAGCTATCTGGGCGAGGACGACATCGAGCGCTTCGAGGATGTCTACGGCCGCACCGACGCCACGGTCAACTAGCAACTTTCAGCGTCACAGCGGCTGACGCTCGTACACGGCTTCACTGGAGGAAGCACGTCACATGCCTAGGTTATTCAACGGGGTCGATACCTCATCCGGTTTCGGCAAGCTGTGCGGTTGGGTGTGCCTGATCGCCTTGCTCGCGCTTGCCTCGGAAATGGTCGACCCGAGCTACCTCGACCCGTCGCATCAGAAATTCATTTTTCTGATCGGTGCCCTGGGCATGTGGCGTTACGGCAACGCCGCCACTCACTATGTGCGTGGCATGTACTTCCTGCACTGGCGTTTCCCACGGATGCGCAAGGCAGTCGAGCGCATGGGCGCCGCGGCGCTGCCCGAACACATGTTCATGGTGGTGACCAGCTTCCGCATCCCGACCCACACCACTTTCAAGGTGTACCAGTCGGTGTTTCAGGAAGTGCAGCGGATGCCGGTGCCCTGCACCGTCATCGCCTCGATCGTGGAGAAAGGCGACGAGAACTTCATCAAGGACATCATGCGTCAGGAAGTCCGCGACCGCGACGACATCAAGCTGATCATCGTGCGCGCTCGTGGCACCGGCAAACGCGACGGCCTGGCGCATGCCTTCCGCGCCCTGTCCCGGCAGATGCCCCTGGAGAACGCGGTGGTGGGTGTGGTCGATGGCGACACCATGATGCTGCCCGGCTGCGTCGAGCGCGCCGTCAGCATGTTCGCCTATCTGCCCAGCGTCGGTGGCATCACCACCAACGAGTTCTGCGAGGTGGAAGGCAGCAAGCTGATGCAGGAGTGGCACACCATGCGCTTCGTCCAGCGGCACATCAACATGTGCTCGATGGCACTGAGCAAGCGCGTGCTGACCATGACCGGGCGCCTGTCGTTCTTCCGCGCCAGCGTGATGACCAACCCGGAATTCATCAAGGACGTGGAAGCCGACTTCCTCGATCACTGGCGGCTGGGGCGCTTCCAGTTCCTCACCGGCGACGACAAGTCCTCCTGGTTCAGCCTGATGCGCGCCGGCTGGGACACCTTCTACGTGCCCGACAGCCACACCCTGACGGTGGAGCATCCACCAGACAACAGCTTCCTGCGCGCGACCCGGCAACTGATGTACCGCTGGTATGGCAACTCGCTGCGGCAGAACTTCCGCGCTACCCGACTGCTGGGCCTCGACCGCCTGGGCCTGTTCACCATGTACGTGCTGTACGACCAGCGCGTGTCCATGTGGACCTGCCTGATGGGCCTGAGCGCCTCGGTGGTGGCCGGCCTGCTGTTCGGCATCCAGTACCTGTTGCTGTACCTGTTCTGGGTGCTGTTGTCGCGCACCCTGGTAACGCTGTTGTTCTTCTTCGCCAAGCACCCGGTGCATCCGATGTACCCCTTCGTTCTGTATTACAACCAGATCGTCGGCTCGGTGATGAAGGTTTACACCATGTTCCACATGGATCAGCAGAGCTGGACCCGGCAAAAGACCACGCTCAGCAATGGCAGCGTCAGTTTCGATGCGGCCCTTAATCGATGGACGTCGAAGACGATGTTGTTGTCCTCCATTGCCATCTTCTTCGGGGTCATTTCGGTCCTGCTAGAACTCACGCAACCTTAAGTAAAGGCGCGAATGCTATGAGTAGCACCACTGTCTTACCTGTAAACGTTGTTCACGAAGCGATCGATGAGCGCCAGTTCGTCCGCGCCAAGATTCCCGCCCGCATCAGCCTGGAAGGTCACGGCCTGAAGGGCGTGGAATGCGAGATTCTGGACATCTCCCTGGGCGGCATCGGCCTGTTCCTCGAGCAGCCGCTGAAGCTCGGCAGCCTGTTCCACGGTTCGATCAAGCTGAAGCTGAACAAGGTCGACCTGAACATCGACACCACGCTGAAGATCGTCTCCCAACGCGGCCATGAAGTGGGCGCCGAGTTCGTCGAGCTGGATCGGCAGAAGCGCGACATCCTGCGCTACATCATTTCCGCCTACATGTCCGGCGACATCGCCGACATCAACGGCCTGTTCAACGTGATGCAGCGCGAGAACTACATCAAGGAGCGCAAGACCAAGCAGGCCAATGCGCGCACGCCCGGCGAACGCCTGCAAGCGGCTCTGGGTTCGATGCTGTTTCTCGGCGCCGGCCTGGCCGCGCTGAGCCTGATCGTCTACAAGAGCTACCTGCTGTTCTTCCACATGCCGGCCGCACAGGCGGTGGTCAGCGCCAACGCCTACGTGGTGAGCATGCCGGAAAACGGCAACCTCAAATATCTGATCGGCCCCGAGCAGACCAGCGTGAGCACCGGCCAACCGCTGGCCAGCGTGTCCACGCAACTGGCCAGCAGCCTGACCAGCCCGACCGACATCGCCGCCCTGGCCAGCCTCTCCGAGCAGGATGCAGCTGCCCTGCTCGGCCGCGTGACCGTCGAGACGGTGATCGCCAGCCCCTGCAACTGCAGCCTGTACTTCCCCCGGCCGCGCATGGATGGCTTCGCCTACAAGCAGGAGCAGCTGGTGCATCTGCTGCCGCAGGATCAGCCACTGAACGTCAAGGCCAGCGTCCCCTTCGACCGCATGGACAAGATCGAGCGCGTGCGAGCGGTCGAGATGCGCGTACTGGGCAGTGACACCCTCTACAGCGGCGAGATCGTCGCCAGCCGCGTCGACGACCAACGGCAAATGGTCGAGCTGACCATCAAGCCGGATCAGGAGTTGCCGCGCAGCGCCTATCAACTGCCAACTGCCGTCGACTTCAAACTCGGCCTGCCCCTGCGCTGGACGTTCTGAGGTCGCCATGCCGGTCAGATATCTTCTTTGCACAACCGCCCTGATGCTGGCTCTCGCCAGTTCGGCTCATGCGGCGCGCAGTCTCGAGCAGGTCCGTTATGCGCTGTTTCAGGACGGCCAGGCGGAGGTCGAAGCAGACCTGCGCCATCTGTCCGCGCGTGGCGACCTGGGCGCCACGCGCCTGCTCGGCGAAGTGCTGGCCGGCCGCAGCCCGGCGAATACCACGCAGGCCATCGGCCTGTTCAAGCAGGCCTTTGCCGATGGCCGCGGGGACATCGGCGCGCTGATCCCACTGGCCCGCCTGGTGGACAACAAGCCACGCTGGCGTGAAGCCAACCGCGCATACATGCGCCAGGCGCTCAGCCGTTTCACGCCTGGACGAGATTTCATCGCCGTCGACACGCGCCTGGAAGTATTTCTGGTCTACCCCGAGCTGTTCACGCAGGACGAGGTCACCCGCCTGATCGAGCTCTATGACCGCGCCTGCCTGATCTACTGCCACGCGCCGCTGTACCGAGCGGTGGCGGCAGCCCGCTACGGCGAAAGAAGCGAAGCCGAGAAGTGGTTCCAGCTTGCCGTGGAAAGCGACCCGCGTGCCGTGCAGCGCTATTACGAGTTTCTTGGCGAGCAGCGCAACCTGCTGTTTCGCGCCTTCGCCGAGCGCCTGGCGCCGCGCATGAACGCCCTGCCGGTCGACCTGGTGCACCGCATCGCCCAGCAGGTGGCGAACATCCGCAACATCGAGATCAGCACCTTCAACAACAATCGCCCGACCACTCGCGCGCAGACCGAAGAAGAAAAGCAGGCCCGCGAACTCAAGGCGAAGGCCCATGCCAGCCTGGTCGAACAGCTCGACCGCGAAGTGCTGCAGTGGCTGGACAACGCCATCGAGCGTGATTTCGGCCCGGCCATGCTGAGCAAGGCCAGCTTTCTCATGACCGCACCGGACCGCTACAGCCCGGAGCCGGTGCTGGCCCTGATCCAGCGCCTGGAACAACGCCAGGGCGAGAACCTGACCCTGAGCATGGCCGAACGCGAAAACCCGATCACCCCGCAGCGCATCAAGGCACTGCGCGCCAGCCTGCACATGGTGCTGTGGCGCACCCTCGATCCACGGTTGAGTCAACGCCTGATCACCGAGCTGCAGGCCGAGCAGTACCCCGAGGCCCTGCTGCTCGAAGGCGACCTGTACAGCCAGGGCGGGCTGGACGAGCCCGATCAGGATCGCGCCCTGGAACTGTACATGGCAGAAGCCCGCCAGGGCTCGGTGAACGCCCTGCTGCGCATCGCCCGCCTCTATACCTACGGCCGCGCCATCTGCCGCGACAACGGCAAGGCTTACTCCTTCGCCTATGCCGCCCATGAACTGGGAGACCAGCGCGCCACCGATCTGATGCACACGCTCAGCACCCGGCTCACGCCTGAACAGCGCGATATAGCCGCCGCCGAAGGCAACCGTCTTATCGAGGAATCCACACTGTGAGCGCTCCCAATGTCCTTAGCCGCGCAGCCCTGCTGCTCGCCTGCCTGCCGCTCGGTCTGCTGCACGCAGAAGAAACCAGCATCGCCTCGCCCGAGCTGGAGCCGGTCACCTCGCTGCTGACGCACAAGCTGTTCCTGCGTACCGGCTACGGGCCGGACGAAACGCGCCTGGGCGAAGACCGTCGCAGCTTCTTCAGCTTGCGCTACGAGCCGTCCTACCGCTGGTACTCCCCCGAACAACGCTGGGCCAAGTGGGAAGCCTTCGGCCGCCTGTGGCTCAACTACGACACCGATCCGAATGCCCTGCAAAGCGACGAGGGCAACGACGAAAACGTATCGAGTCGGCGCCATGCCTACAGCGAAGCCCGCGAGTTCTATGTACGCCGCAACCTGCTGGGCGACGACCCACGCTTCTCCGCGACCTTCGGCCGCCAGCGCTTCAGCGATCGTTTCGGCATCTGGTGGGACGACAGCATCGAAGCCCTGCGCTTGGACTACAACGACAGCTTCGCCAGCGGCTTCGTCGCCGTTGCCGAGAAGTTCTACTACTACAACTCCGACGACAACCGACTCGACCCGCGCGACAAGAAGATCCGCTACCTGATGGCCGAGTACGCCTGGCGCTGGCATGCCGATCACTGGATCGGTGCGCGCCTGCTGCACGAGGACGACTACTCGGGCAGCTCGCCGGATGATCGCCAGGATTTCGATGGCCTGCGCTATGGCGTATTCCTGCACGGTGACACCCGCCAACTGACCTCGCTGGTCAGCGACTACCATCTGGAAGTCGCGGCCCTCGATGGCAGGCTGGAAACCACGCAGCGCAACGGCCTGCGCGACAGCGGCGACAAGACCGGCTGGGCCGTGGTGGCGGATGTCGGCAAGCGCTTCGAAACGCTGCCATGGACACCGCGCGTAGGCATCAGCGGCGGCCTCACCGATAAACCGGACGACAGCGGCAGCGACGGTTTCACCCTCAACCGCATTCAGTCCGACCGGCGCAACGATCCGCTGGGCTACAGCAGTCGCCTGGTCAGCAACCTGGTCAGCGTCAACCTGAGCAACCTGGCCTTCTACGGCATCGTGCTGGAAACCCAGCCCACCGACCGCACTGCGCTGGATATGCGCATCAGCGATCTGCATCTGCGCAACCGTTCGGCACAACTGCCCCTGCGCACCACCAACGAAGGCGTGGTGCGCGATACCGGCTCGTTTCATCTGGGCCAGGTGCTCGACATCAACCATTACTGGCGCATGTTCCCACTGGCCTACGACGGCAAGCGGGTACAGCTCAACACCCTGGCCAGCCTGAGCTACTTCAAGGCCGGCAGCGCGCTGGAAATCGGTGATGACTATCAATTGACGCTGGGCATAACCCTGACTTACTGACCGAGAGCAGCGCTAGCATGATCTTCGCCTCCAACGTCTTTCTGTTCCTGTTTTTGCCGGTGTTCCTGCTCTGTTACTACATAGCCAAGGACCACTGGCGCTCGTACGTGATCGTGCTCGGCAGCTACCTGTTCTACGCCTGGTGGCGTCCGGACTTCCTGCTGCTGTTCGTCGCCATCTCCTACTGGAACTACTGGTTCGGCCTGCGCATCAAGGCGCGGGTGGATGCCGGCGAGAAGAAGATCGCCTTTCGCCTGCTGACCGTCGGCGTGATCGGCAACCTGGCCACCCTCGGCTACTTCAAATACGCCAACTTCGGCGCCGACGTGCTGGTGGCGGTGCTGGAGCCGCTGGGCATCAATACCTTCACCCTTGAGCACATCATCCTGCCGCTGGGCATCTCCTTCTATGTGTTCCAGGCGCTGAGCTACATCGTCGACATCTATCGGCGCAATGCCGAACCCACCAATCGCTTCGTCGATTTCGCAGCCTATATCGCCCTCTTCCCGCAACTGATCGCCGGGCCGATCCTGCGCTACAGCCTGATCGACAAGCAGCTTAAGAACCGCACCCACTCGCTGGAGCTGTTTTCCTTAGGTGCCTGCCGCTTCATGCTCGGCTTCATCAAGAAGGTGCTGATCGCCGATTCCCTGGCACCGATGAACACCCTGTTCATCAGCGGCGGCGGTGAACTGCAGATGGCCGACGCCTGGTTCGGCCTGTTTATCTCCGCCCTGCAGCTGTACTTCGACTTCTCCGGCTACAGCGACATGGCCATCGGCCTGGGCATGATGATGGGCTTTCGCTTCGCCGAGAACTTCAACCAGCCCTATATCGCGCAGAGCATCACCGAGTTCTGGCAGCGCTGGCACATGACCCTGGCCGACTTCCTGCGCGACTACGTGTACATGCCCCTGGTACGCAAGCGCCTGGTGGGCATGCTGGTCGGGCTGGTCATCACCATGGTGCTGTCGGGGCTCTGGCACGGACCAAGCTTCGCCTTCATCTTCTGGGGGCTGTTCTTCGGCATAGCCATGGTGCTCGAACGCAAGCTGGACATCGCCACCAAGGTCAACACGCCCTACAACTTCTGGCGCAATGCCCGCTGCATGTTTCTGCTGGCCTCCTGCATGCCGCTGTTCTTCACCGGCAACCTGCCGCACGCCCTGCAGGTCTATCAGGCGTTGATCGGCCTCAACGGCATCGGCTCGCTGGACCTTTACTGGTTCGGCACCTCCGCCATGACCATGACCTTCACCCTGATCGCCCTGCTGTGGATCGTCATCGCCGGCGGCATCAACATTCGCTACTACGCCGGCACGCAAAAGGACCAGTACTTCATGCAACACGTCGGAGGCTTCAGCGCCCTGTTGCTGTGGGTCGGTTTTCTGCTGACGCTGACCCGCCTGGCCGCGAACTCCTTCTCACCCTTCCTGTACTTCCAGTTCTGAGGATGCCTCCATGTTTCCGGTGATGAACTCGGCCAGCAAGATCAACGGGATTCTCTTCTGCGTGATGCTGTGCGCCATGTTCCTGTACTCGCTGCCGGCGGTGTTCGCCTTCGCCGGCACGCAGACCCAGGCCCTGTCGCTGTTTCTCGACGGCAAACTGGTGCGCAAGTTCGAGCAGTTCTACGACAAGCAATTGTTCCTGCGCGACCCATCCGTCGAGCTGTGGGCCAACATCCAGCACGCGATCTTTCGTGAAGGCGCCAGCGGCGTGGTACTGGGGCGTGACGGCTGGTTGTTCACCAACCAGGAGTATCTGCAGCCCAGAGACCTCGAGGGCAACCTGGAACGGCAAATCGTGCTGATCGACAAGGTGCGCGCGCAACTGGCGCAGCAGGGCGCGCGGCTGATCGTCCTGCCGGTTCCGATGAAGCTGGACACCTACGCCGCGCACTCCACCTATGCGCCTTCGGAGCAGATCAGCGGCCTGTACCAACACTTCAGCGAACGCCTGCGTGACCACGGCATCGACACCGTGGATCTGCGCAGCGCCTACCAGAGCGTGGCGGCCACCGAGCCGCTGTTCCTGCGTAACGACACCCACTGGAGCCCAAGGGGCGCCGAACTGGCAGCGCAAACCCTGGCCGCGCAGTTTCCCGAGCTGCAGGGCGAGACGCCTTACCTGACCCAGGCCGTCAGCGAAAAAGAAGTGACCGGCGATCTGCTCAACTACCTCAAGTTCGACCCCAGACTGGCTCCCAGCTATTTCGAGCCGGTGCATATCCAGCTCTACGAAACCCTGCAGCAGAGCCGCAACAACCTCGCCGACAGCCTGTTCGGCGAAGAGGCTGTTTCACTGGCGCTGGTAGGCACCAGCTACACGCGTATCGATGACTGGAACTTCGTCGGCTTCCTCAAGGAGGCCCTGCAGCGTGATCTGGTGAGCGTCGCGCTGGAGGCCCGCGGCCCGTTCCAGTCGATGAACGAATTTCTCGCCGGCCCGGCCGCGAAAAGCGGTGAACTACAAACCGTGATCTGGGAGTTCCCCCTGCGCACCCTGCTCGCCCAGCGCCAGATTCCTACCCCCCTGGCTACGCCAGAAACTGCCCAACACTGACCGAGGTACCGTCGTATGCCTGCCTTCATTTCCCGCGCACTGATCATCCTGCTGACGATCGCCAGCGCCGCCGCCCAAGCCCAGGACGGCAACGCCGATCTCTACGACCCGGTGGCCCCGGCCAACTCGGCCTTCGTTCGGGTACTCAACCTCAGCGAACGCAACATCGAAGTCACCCTCAGCGGCAAGAACAAACCCCAGGTCGTCACCAGCGGGCAATTCGGCGGCTATCGTTTCGTCGCGCCCGGCAAGCAGCGCATTGCCGTGGGCAACCAGGCGGTGGAACACGAGCTGAAGGCCAACACCGCCAGCACGATGATCTACCGCGACGGCCAGTTGCTGCTGATCGCCGACCAGTTCGTCAACGAACCGCGCAAGGCGCAGATTGCCTTCTACAACCTCACCGACAAGCCGGCGGCGTTGAAGACCGTCGACGGACAGCACGTGGTGGTCGACACCATCCAGCGCGACCAGACCGGCAGCCGCATGGTCAACGAGCTGAAAATCGCCTTCGCCGCCTACGCCGAGAATGAAAAGCTGATCGGTTTCGACGAGCTGTTCCTGAAAAAGGGCCGCTCCTACAGCTATGCCCTGCTGCCTGCAGGCAACGGCTACCGCGCGATAACCCTGGCCAACAGCATCGACCCCAGCGAATGAACCCTGAACGGCCGGCCAAACAAGTGAGCGGACGATGATCCCAACGAGCATGAAGCACTATTTTCTAATGGCCATCGGCAGCCTGATCGCAGCGGGCGTACAGAATGCCTCCGCTGCGCCGCAGAGCGAAAAGACCGATGAATGCATGGATTTGCAATGCCTGATCTGCCCGCAACTCAGCGCGCCAGAGGAATATGCCGAAGGCAACATGAAGGCACTCAAGCAGATCGTGCCGGGGAGCGATCGCTGGCTGTTCCGTTCGGAAGTGGACCTGACCAACGAGTTCGGCATTCCGCCGGCCATGCAGCCAGAGTTCGCCCGCCTGATGCGTGCGTTCGCCAGTCATGGCACCCAGGTCGCCGTGGCCGTGCAGCCGACTCGCGGCCTGATGCATCGCGCCCAGCTGCAGCCGGGGCACATGCATGGCTTCGACTACGCGCGCGCCAGCGCCAACCTGCGCAAGTTCATGCAGCAGATGCGTGACGGCGGCGCCATCGTTCCGGACATCATGACCCTGGTGGAGCAACCACCGAAAGATTTCTTCTTCCGCCGCGATCACCACTGGACCCCCGTAGGTGCAGAGGCCACCGCCCGGGTCACCGCCGACGCCATTCGCCAGCACCCGGTCTACGCACAACTCCCGCGCAAGGGCTACACCACCGAGCAAAGCCTGACCCTGCACAAGGACGGCACCCTCAACCTCGGCCTGGCAGCAATCTGCGGCAACCACTTCGGTTATCAGTTCGTCCCCGGCTACCAGACCGTGCCGGAAGATAACGATGCGGCCCTGCTGTTCGAAGATCAGCCCGACCCGGAAATCGTCCTGGTCGGCACCAGTAACTCCGCCGCCCGTGAAGACGAGACCAAGCAGTTCAACTTCGACGGTTTTCTCAAGCAGTACCTGAGCAGCGACCTGATCAACTACGCCCTGCCCGGTGCGGGCCAGGACGGCTCGCTGCTGGAATACCTGCTGTCGCCCAACTACGCCCCGGACAAGGCGCCCAAGCTGATCATCTGGGAACTGCCGGCCAACTACCGCCTCGATGGCGACCTGACCTACCGCCAGCTGATCCCGGCGGTCAACGGCGGCTGCAAGGCCAGCGACAACCTGCTCGAAGCGCGCGTGGAACGCCCGAGCATGGGTCTCAACGACCGTATTGAGTTGCTCAGCAACGCCGGTGAACAGCGCAAGGACCTCAAGGGTCGCGACGCAGTGCTCGACATCCGCATCAGCGATCCCAACATCAAGAACTTCTACATCATCACCTATTACGACAACGGCACACGCGACAAGGTGTGGTTCCGCCGCGAGGCCATCGTCACCGGCGGCCAGTACTACCTGGAGCTGAGCCGCGCCGCGGAGTTCCGCGACGCCAACCTGCTGTCGGTGCTGCTCGAGCCTACCCAGGTGGTGGAACAGCCCTTCCAGATCGAGACCAAGCTATGTCTGTAAGGATTTCGCCCGGCCGCCTGACGGCCATGCTGGTGCTGCTCGCCGGCCCCATGAGCGCCAGCGCCACGCAGTCGATCTGGAGCAACCACACGCCGAACATAGCGGCGCAGATGACGGGCGACTACCGCCACGAAAGCTGCCCGAAAAAACCGCCTGCGGCTTACACCGGGCACCTGCAACTGGACAGCAAGTACGACCAGAGCGATGCCAGCAAATCACGGCTGGTAGCGCGTCAGAGCAAAGACACTGAGCGTATTCGCCAGCAGGTGAAGCAATACATTGGCGGGCTGGTGAAAGCGTCTCAGGTGTTCCAGCGCACCAGCAAAGCCAACGAAGCCACTACCGCCCTGGCCTGCCTGAACCAGTGGCTCGATGCCTGGGCCAGCAAATCGGCGCTGCTCAGCGACGACGCCAGCAAGACCGGCGTCGCCTCACGCAAATGGGCGCTGGCCGCCATCGCTTCGACACTGCTCAAGGCGCAGGCCTTGAGCGATGATCGCTATCAGTTGAGTGCGGTTCAGACGCGCTGGCTGGGCCAGCTGTCGGCCAAGGTGATGGCCGAGTACGAGCCACGCCGCTACGACAGCGGCATCTACTTCAACAACCACGACTACTGGGCCGCCTGGGCCGTGGCCGCCACCGCCATGCTGCTCGACGATGACCGCGCCCTGGCCTGGGCCGATGTCGCGCTGCGCCGCGCCTTCGCTCAGCTCACCCCCGGCAATGGTGATTACCAGTACCTGCCCCTGGAGGTCGCCCGCGGCCGCCTGGCGGCCGACTACAGCCACTACGCCCTGGTGCCGCTGATGCTGCTGGTGGAGGCTGCCGAACATAACGGTCGCCCGCTCACCGAGCAGGAGCGCGAGAAACTCGCCGGCCTGGCCAACTTTGCCGCGCGCGCCGTGCTGGAGCCCAAGACTTTGGCGGAACTGACGGAGCGCCAGACGGAAGTCGGCCCGCACAAGATGGTCTGGGTGCTGCCCTTTCTCACTCGCTATCCGCAGCATCAATGGGCCGCACGCCTGTACCAGGCGCACGGCAAAGCCATCAATCATTACAGCCAGGTGGGCGGCGATCTGAAACCGCTGTACCCCCAGCTCAACTGACTCAGGATGCCACCATGTCCCAGGCACTGACCCTCTCCCGCGCGCTGCTGCTGACGGCTTGCGCAGCCTGCAGTCTGAGCGCCCTCGGCGGCCCGGCGGCGTTGCACACACTGGACCCGCACTGGCAACAGCAGCAACAACAGCGCACCAGCCAGCAGATCATGCAACACAGCCAGCCACCGGCCTTCGACCTGCAGGCACCGACGCAGCGCGGCAATGCCAGCCTGGAGCCGATGTATTCGGCGCAGGCGGGTAGTTGGCCGTTCGAGCCGTTCGTGCACAACGGTCTGTTTCGCGCCATCGCCGGCTACCAGGCGCAACACCCGCGCGCCGTGGTCATCCGCAGTGGCAGCGTCAGCCTGGCGCAACTGCACGCACAACTGAACAACCCACAGGTGCTGCGTAAGCATGAAGACGGCTATCTGCTCAGCTACCCGCTGATGATCGCCGAAGACGCCGCCCTGCTCGTCGACGATCAGGTGCTCTACCTCTTCGGCCCATCGGGCACCGCGCTAATCAACCAGGGCTTGCTGCAGGTAAAGGGCTCGCGCCTGGAAAGCTGGAGCGACGGCCGCGCGCTGGCCACCGACCGCCCTACCCGCCCCTTCATCATGAACTGGGCCGGCAGTCGTCTGCGGGTTGTCGACTCGCACCTGGTCAAGATCGGCTACAACGCCAACTTCTCCCGCGGCATCAGTAGCGGCATCAGCGCGCAGCAATCGGCCACCCGGCCGGCGGCGCGCATTCTGATCGACAACAGCCGCTTCGACAGCATGACCAGCGCCCTGGAGCTGCGCCACAGCGAGGCCCTGATTCGCAATAACCAGTTCAGCCACCTGCAGCAGTACGGCATCGACCTGAGTAATAGCCGCTTCCTGATCGCAGACAATCGTATCGACGACGTAAAGCACAACAGCGGTATCCGCATCAGCGGCAGCAGCAGCGGGCGCATTCAGAACAACCTGATCCTGCACACTGGCAAGAGCGCCATCGAAGTCAGCGAGCAAAGCGGCGCCCTGCTGATCGAGAACAACCGCCTCGGTGCATCCAGGGGTTACGGCCTGATGCTACGGCAGATCAACGGCGGCGCCGGGCTGCTGATCGAGAACAACCTGATCGCCAACAGCCGACTCAGCGCCATCGACGCCGGCGGGCTCAGCGGCGCCCTGATCATCGACAACCGCATCCACTCCACCCCGGAATACGCCATCAGCCTGCGCAACGAGCAGCTCACCGCCGGCCAACTGGTCATCACCGGCAATACCCTGGAAAGCATCGGCAAAGCCATGATCCGCGTGGAAGGCATGCAGAACACCGTGCTGGGCAGCAACCAGTACCGCGCCAACCCGCTATTGCAGAACCTGCTGATCGGCGACCTGCTGCCCCTGCAAAGCCAGATCCTCGACAACACCGTGCGGCGCAACTGCCACCTGCAGATATCCCAGCCCCTGACCGGCATCACAGGCAGCGCAGACGCCCCCACCTGCACCAACTGACCAGCGCCAGACGTGGCCGAAAGGCCTGCACTCATCCTGATACGAGTGCAGGCTAGGCGGTGTCAGCAGGCGATTGAAAAACGTAGGCGAGGCAGGCAAGACAATACCGATGGCGGCCCCACAAAAACGGCCGAAAAACGCTCGGAGTCGCGCTCGACTTTACGTGTTGTAAATGAGCATTTTGACTGGGCTCGCACGCGAGGCCGTTTTTAACGCAGTATTGCCAACGCAGGTAGTTTTTCAACGCCTGCTAACGGTGCTCGACTTTTAGCGTTGAGAACACGGCAGCCCCGGCACTGGTCTCATTGCCGTTGTTATCGAGCGTGTAAACACCCGCCTTGAAATACAAGTTGTGACTGGCCCAGGCCGAGTTGAGTACACCGCTCCAGGTTTTGACCGCACCACCAGGCTCGACCAGGCCAATCGTCAGCCTGCCGTTCTTCGCCAGAAACACCTCATAACTGAAATCCTGATTCAGCTTGATCTTGCTCGACAGCACGATCTTGGTTGCATTGTCGCTGGCCGGATTGCCCCGAAACGAAATCACCACGTTGCCATAGCCAGTGGACGACAAGGATTGATAGCCCAGCATCACGGGGGGCGAAGTGCCGTTCTTCGAATGGATCTGGGAAAAGGCGATCAGCCCGTTCGAAGGCACCTGGGTGACTCTCGCCGTGGCCGTGAGCACGTTATCCGCAGCGCTATAGGGCCAGTTACGCAGAGCGCCGTTGGCAAACGTCTCGCGCAACTCACTGCGCGGGTAGGTCGAGTTGGCGGTCGTGGTGCCGTTGACCGGCGCCCAGAAAAACAGCTTGCCCTCCTTGGACTGAAAGTAGTGATCCTGATACCCCCCAGCCAGAACAGGGGTGGAAATGACGGCGGCGGGAACACCGACAGGGATGGTCAGGTTCCAGGTGGACAGATCGATCATGGGCGCGGTACTCCGAGGGTGAAACGGTGGTCTACGCCCGATCTATCCATGGCCGTGCCAGCATCGCTTCGAGCGTTGAGGCGGAGAATATCGGCACACTCAGCGGCCGTTAACGACCATCCGTCACAATACCGGCGCTATTTTTTTGACTGAGCACAGCATGGCTAACAGAAAAATCTATCCACCCACTCACTGCTAAGGAATTTCCCCTGCAACACGCCGAGCAGTGCGCCAAAACTGACGAAGTTGGCGCCAACAAGCACTTTGCAGAAATGTGCGCCAGCTCGCGCTATATAGGTTGCTTCGAGGGCCTTCGACAATTTGCGGCTGGCACAAGCAAACACCCGGAAACGACAAAGCCCCGAAGCGTAATACGGTTCGGGGCTTTGGCTTGGATATGGCGGGAAGATAAGGGGAAATTTGAACCTGTTCTGGAGGGTGCCCGTTGCTGCCCATTCTTACCCAAAGCCAGCAAAATCGAGGCTTACGTCTCGTGCCACCTGCCCATTACGGCACTCTGTCGACCGTTGATTTCGACCGGCCTCTCGTGTGCCTTGCACCTTCCCAGTACCTTTGTGTATACCTATCCAGTAGTAATGAAAGCGTGAAATGTGGAAGTCAAGCGAATACGCCCAGCCGTATAGCCTTCTGTGTAAGTTATTGATTTTTAAGTACTTTCTATGGATGGTCGCACCCTGCAGTGCGTAGTTATACCGCCGGCTCTACTAATGTGTTAGTGAAGAAAACTATCTAATCACTGTTAGGTTACAAATGGCAAATCGATCCTACATCTGGAATACAGCAACACCAGACGCCAATCCTTGGAATCATTTTGATGGTTTAAATCGGGGCATTGAATTCGTTGAAATTGCCGATGCATCTAATCGAATTCCTGTTCCTTGGCTTTGTTGTTTTAGAGGAGCAGAACTGAATAAGGTCAGCATTCCACTTGAGCCTCATGATAATGGCTTCCAACCTGAACCATTAATTTTCGAACTTCCATGGATTGAAGTTTCTACTGCACAAAAAAACCTTCAGGAAAGCCTCCACGTCTTTCAAGAACTAACTGGCGACTTACTACTAGGAGAAGGCTATTGGGATTATGCCTGTAGAGGCCTCGTAGACCTACCCCTCCCATACTTAGTGCTTAACCCCATAGATGTTTTCTTTATGAATGACCCATCGGAAGAAGCTGAAAAGTTCGCGAGGTGTTTACGGAAATCTTCAGGCTCAATGGAACTGATTAAGCATTTATCATTTTATAATGAATACTTTCCGGCATACCCTGCACATGACTTTTATTCTTTACCCTTCAGTGAGCTAAATCATCAAGCCCGCCTGGGGTCATCCAGAGCTTTAGATGCGGCTTATTTGGGAAAGAACAATTGGTACTGGCATCGGGCAATTGAACAGAAGCATACCCTGCCTGAACCTACTGCGCAGAACAAAGTAACTCGCGGAAAAAAGCAATGGTGGCGTTTATGGTAGAACCTAACAACTGGTTCAAATCGCTCGCTTCGCTCACTGGGACGGGCTAAAGCCCGCCCCTTAACCAAACGTTATGTGAGCGAAAAATTCGGATGAATGAGCCAGAAATAAAAATCGAAGAAGGCTTTATCAAGGATCCTGATAAGCTATTCATTTTGCTGAGAGATGGCGTACTCTGGGATGAGCGAATGAAAGC
>Ga0209911_100056_pt1 | contig 137420 bp, 121 predicted proteins | sample FECB21metaG_FD_188301 | JGI IMG/M metagenome (GOLD analysis project Ga0209911, IMG submission 188301) | Cyanobacterial communities from the Joint Genome Institute, California, USA - FECB-21 (SPAdes) (version 2) | ecosystem: Environmental > Aquatic > Thermal springs > Hot (42-90C) > Microbial...
GCGCATTCTACAGCGTTCAAAACCGCTGTCAACCACCTCTTTCAAACCGCTTTCGATCCATTCGACCGAAGCACCAACAGGACAAAACCACCACCCTGTCGACCGACGCGCATTCTACACGCCAGATCCAGTTTTGCAAGCCCTTCATTTAACTTAACTTATTGATTAACAAGCAGTTTTTGAAGCGCTTCATCGCTGAAGTGGCGCGCATTCTACCGCCAACAGAATGCGCGTCAAGCTTATATTTCGATTTTCTTCGGATTCTCTCGAAAAAGGGCGCCCGCGCGCTGCAATACACCCGCGACAGCGGAGAGACGCATCAGCAACAGCGCGCCACCGATCAACGCGTAAGCGAGCCACTCCCCCAAATCAGCCCGCACCACCCAGAGCATATGCAGCAAGGCCAGCAGCAGGATGGCGTAAACCAGGCGATGCAGCGTCTTCCATTTACGGCCCAGCTTTCTGATGCTGAAGCGGTTGGAGGTAACGGCCAGGGCAAGCAAACCAATAAAAGCCAATGCCCCCACGATTATGTAGGGGCGCTCGGAAAGATCACGCAGCACCAGCTCCAGTCGCAACCCGGCGATAAACAGCACATAGCCAGATAGATGTAGAACTACATAGGCAAAGCACCAGAGCCCTAGCTGTCGCCGCACGGCAATCCAGCCACCCCAGCGAGTCAACTGCTGCAAAGGCGTCATGGCCAGAGTGATCAGCAGAAGGATCAGAGCGCCAATCCCCAGATTATCAACCAGCACCTTGCCAGGGTCAGGCCCCAGGAGTCCGAACACGGCGCCGTACAGCCAATATAGCGGCGGCACGGATGCAGCCAGGAATACGCCGACGCGCCAGAGCCTGTAGCGCATCAGTAGTACCTCGCCAGATCCATACCCGTGTAGAGACCGGCGACCTCTTCATAACCATTGAACATTCGCGTATCAATCACATTCGGACTGAACAGACCACTAGGTAAACGCCGTTCGGTCGCCTGCGACCAGCGCGGGTGGTCGACCTGCGGATTGACGTTGGCGTAGAAGCCATACTCGTTCGGTGCAATACGCTCCCAGGTGGTTTTGGGAGCTTCAGCTACCAGGCTGATACGCACGATGGACTTGATGCTCTTGAAACCGTATTTCCAGGGCACCACCAGGCGCAAGGGAGCGCCGTTCTGATTCGGCAGCACTCGACCGTACATACCGACAGCCATAAAGGCCAACGGATGCATGGCCTCATCCAGACGCAGACCTTCCACATAGGGCCAATCGATCAGAGAAAAACCTGAGCGCTGCCCTGGCATACGCTCACGATCAACCAGCGTTTCGAAGCGTACATAGCGCGCCGCCGAGGTTGGTTCGACCTGCTTGAGCAGGTCAGCCAACGGAAAACCCAGCCAGGGAATGACCATGGACCAAGCCTCGACACAACGCAGCCTGTAGATTCGCTCCTCGAATGCATGTGGCTTGACCAGATCCTCGATGGAGTAGCGCCCTGGCTTGCTGACCTCACCATCGACCATCACCGTCCAGGGTTCAACCTGCAGCTTGCCGGCCTTGGCTGCAGGATCACCCTTACCCGTGCCGAACTCATAGAAGTTGTTGTAGTGCGTGGCGTCCTTGAAGGGCGTGATGCTTTCACCTTCAGCGGTTATCGCCTGCCAACGCGCGCGCGCCAACTTCTCGTCGAACCAGCCTGGGGCCTTCGCCGGCTCGACATCGGAATAGACACCTTGAGTCTCGGCACTGGCCCACCCCGGCATCGCAGCCATGGCTGCCAGCGCCAGCGAGCCCTGCATCAGCTTGCGACGAGAGAGGTAAACGGATTCAGGGGTGACTTCGGACTCAAGGGCCCGAGAGGAAGGAAGAACTCGGATGAGCATGGCGACTCCGCGACTACAGTTCGAGAAACGAACTGTAGACCACGGAGTGCGGGAGAAATTACAGCGTCAGGCAGATTTACGACGACGCAATTGCAGCAGGTACTGGATCGGACCGGAAGCTGCGTAAGCGAGGAAGATCAGCAGCAAGATACGTGGCGGATCACTGAACACCACCGCGAACACCAGCACCACAGCCAGAATGGCAACGAAGGGTACGCGCCCCTTGAGATCGAGATCCTTGAAGCTGTAGTACTTGATGTTGCTGACCATCAGGCAGCCTGCGGCAGCGACCAGCAGCGCCACGGCGAAGGACATGTTCGAGCCCTTGATGCCGAAATCGCTGAATGCCCAGACCGTACCGGCAACCACGCCTGCCGCAGCCGGACTGGCCAGGCCGATGAAGTAGCGTTTGTCGACGCTGCCGATCTGCGTATTGAAGCGCGCCAGACGCAATGCCGCGCCAGCGACATAGATGAAGGCGACCATCCAGCCCACCTTGCCCATGCTACCCAGCGCCCATTCGAAGGCGAGCAGAGCCGGCGCAACGCCGAAGGCCACCATATCCGAGAGCGAATCGTACTCGGCACCGAATGCACTTTGCGTATTGGTCAGGCGCGCCACGCGACCGTCCAGACCGTCGAGCACCATGGCAACGAACACCGCGGCGGCAGCCACGTAGAAATTGCCGTTCATCGCGTTGATGATGGAGTAGAAACCGGCGAACAGGTTTGCCGTGGTGAACAGATTGGGCAGCAGATAAATGCCACGATGGCGCACCTTGCGTCCTTCCGCGTCCTGCCCTTCCTCTATGTGCTCGTCGATCGGCAGCAGGCTTTCCAGATTGTCGCCAGCCGGCTTTTGATCCTCGGGACCTTCACTCATGAACAGCACCTTGCAACGGGTTTGACAAATTTCGACCGGGACGACTGAACTCAGTTCGTCTTCCGGTGAGCTGGCTTTATACCAGAAGCCTCGCCACAGAATGAAAAAACGCGGCATAAAGCCGCGTTCTTTCGCACATCGCAGACCTTAGTTCTTGGCCTTGTCGACGATCTTGTTGGCAGCGATCCACGGCATCATCGAACGCAGCTGCTCACCAATGACCTCAATACCATGAGCGGCGTTGTTACGACGTTTGGCGGTCATCGATGGGTAGCCAGTGGCGCCTTCGCTGATGAACATCTTGGCGTATTCGCCGTCCTGGATGCGCTTGAGGGCGTTGCGCATGGCCTGACGGGATTCGGCGTTGATCACTTCCGGACCGGTCACGTACTCGCCGTACTCAGCGTTGTTGGAGATCGAGTAGTTCATGTTGGCGATGCCGCCTTCGTACATGAGGTCAACGATCAGCTTCAGCTCGTGCAGGCACTCGAAGTAGGCCATTTCCGGCGCGTAGCCAGCTTCGACCAGGGTTTCGAAACCGGCCTTGACCAGCTCGACGGTACCACCGCACAGAACGGCCTGCTCACCGAACAGGTCGGTTTCAGTCTCATCCTTGAAAGTGGTTTCGATGATGCCGGTACGGCCACCGCCAACGCCCGAAGCGTAGGACAGCGCGACGTTCTTGGCATTGCCCGAAGCGTCCTGGTAAACAGCGATGAGATCAGGAATACCGCCGCCCTTGACGAACTCGGTACGTACGGTGTGGCCCGGAGCCTTCGGCGCGATCATGATCACGTCGAGATCAGCACGCGGCACGACCTGGTTGTAGTGAATGGCGAAACCGTGGGAGAAGGCCAGAGTGGCGCCCTTCTTGATGTTCGGCTCGATCTCATTCTTGTACAGCTGGCCCTGGAATTCGTCCGGGGTCAGGATCATGACCAGGTCAGCGGCAGCGACGGCAGAAGCCACGTCGGCAACTTTCAGACCGTGAGCTTCAGCCTTGGCAACGGTGGCAGAGCCTTTACGCAGCCCAACGGTGACATCGACGCCAGAGTCTTTCAGGTTGCAGGCCTGGGCGTGACCCTGGGAGCCGTAACCGATGATGGCGACTTTCTTGCCCTGGATAATGGAGAGGTCGCAATCTTTGTCGTAATAAACTTTCATGTGCTGGGCTCTTTTGAATCGAAAGGGATAGGGTGCGATGCACCGCGACGAGGACACCTTAAGTGATCCGCACCATTGCGTAAAATGATATATTTGCAATACAACATGCCGATATATGAAACGCAAATGGACAGCCATTCCCTCCGGCTTTTTCTCTCCCTGGCAGACAATCTGCACTTCGGCCGAACCAGCCGCGAACAGCATGTCAGCCCTTCTGCTCTCAGCCGCAGCATCAAGCAACTCGAGGACGAACTCGGCGCCGCCCTGTTCGTACGCGACAACCGCTCGGTCCGTCTGACTCGTGAAGGCCAACAGTTTCGCGAGTACGCAAGCGAGGTGATCAATGGCTGGCAGGCGATTCGCCAGACCTTCATGCAGGACCAGTTGCATCTGCACGGCGAGCTGTCGCTGTATTGCTCAGTCACGGCGAGCTACAGCTTTCTCTATGACATCCTCAGCAGTTTCCGCCAGGACTACCCACGCATCGAAATGAAGCTGCACACCGGCGATCCGGCGAAAGCCGTCGAACGCGTGCAGCAAGGACTAGAGGACCTTGCCATCGGCGCCCTCCCCGACAACCTGCCGGCCGGCGTGGAATTTCAGTCGATCACCCGCTCGGAACTGCGCTTCATCGGCCCCCAGGCACCTCAACTATTGAACGAGGAGCAACTGAAGAATCCAACGACCGAGAACTGGAAGGACGTGCCGATGATTCTCTCGGAAGAAGGCCTGGCCCGGACGCGCACCGACCGCTGGCTGAAAAGCCACAACATCAAGCCGCGCATCTACGCCCAAGTTAGCGGTAATGAGGCCATCGTCAGCATGGTCAGTCTGGGCTTCGGTATCGGGGTGGTGCCGCAGATCGTGCTGGACAACAGCCCTCTGACCGCCCGCATCCGCATCTACGATATCCAGCCACCGCTCACCGCTTATGACATTGGCCTGTTCGCACTGGAAAAGCGCCTCAAGGATCCGCTGATCGCGGCCTTCTGGAATCGTCGGCGCTGACTTTCAGACAATAAAAAGCCCCGCACCAGGCGGGGCTCTGCATTACTACAGCAATCAGATACTTAGCACCTTGTCGCCACGCGCAATACCGGTGACACCACTGCGCACCGTTTCCAGGATCGACGCCGTGCCGATAGCCTGAATGAAGCTGTCCAGCTTGTCGCTCGTACCGGCCAACTGAATGGTGTACACGCTGGTGTTCACGTCGACGATTTGCCCGCGGAAGATATCAGTGGTGCGCTTGACCTCAGCGCGCTGTGCACCGGTGGCCTTGACCTTGACCAGCATCAGCTCACGCTCGATATGCGCGCTTTCCGACAGGTCGACCAGCTTGACCACTTCGATCAGTTTGTTGAGGTTCTTGGTGATCTGCTCGATCACCTCATCCTGACCAACGGTGGTGAGAGTCAGACGCGACAGCGTCGGATCCTCGGTCGGCGCAACGGTGAGGCTTTCGATGTTGTAGTTACGCTGGGAGAAAAGACCAACCACGCGCGACAGTGCGCCCGGCTCGTTTTCCAGCAGCAGGGAAATGATGTGTCGCATCTTAGGTCCGCTCCGTCTTGCTCAGCCACATGTCACGCATCGCACCGTCTCTGATCTGCATCGGATAGACGTGCTCGCTGGAATCCACCGCGATGTCGAGGAACACCAGGCGATTCTTCAGAGCGAAGGCCTCCTCCAGCTTGGGCTTGAGGTCCTTCAGCGAGGTGATGCGCATGCCGACATGGCCATAGGCCTCGGCCAGTTTGACGAAGTCCGGCAGCGACTCCATGTAGGAGTGCGAATAACGGCTGTTGTACTGCATGTCCTGCCACTGGCGGACCATGCCGAGAGTGCCATTGTTCAGGTTGACGATCTTCACCGGCAGGTCGTACTGCAGGCAGGTCGACAGCTCCTGGATGTTCATCTGGATGCTGCCCTCACCGGTGACGCACGCCACGTCCGCTTCCGGGAAGTTCAGCTTGATGCCCATCGCAGCCGGGAAACCGAAGCCCATGGTGCCCAGACCGCCGGAGTTGATCCAGCGATTGGGCTTGTTGAACCGGTAATACTGCGCCGCGAACATCTGGTGCTGACCGACATCGGAGGTGATGAAAGCATCGCCCTTGGTCACGTCGCACAGGGTTTCGATCACGGTCTGCGGCTTGATGATCGAACCGTCGCCCTCGTTGTACGGGAACAGACGGCCGCTACCACGCCACTCTTCGATCTGCTTCCACCAACTGGCAACGGTGTCCTTGTTCGGGGTTTCGCCGATTTCCTTGAGAATGGCGACCATTTCGGTCAGCACGCTGTCCACCGGACCGACGATCGGGATGTCAGCCTTGATGGTCTTGGAGATCGAAGCCGGGTCGATGTCGATATGGATGATCTTGGCGTTCGGGCAGAACTTGGCCGCGCCGTTGATCACACGGTCATCGAAGCGCGCACCGACCGCAAGGATCACGTCGGCATGGTGCATGGCCAGGTTGGCAGTGTAGCTGCCGTGCATGCCGAGCATGCCGAGGAATTGGCGGTCAGTGCCCGGATAGCCACCGAGGCCCATCAGGGTATTGGTGACGGGCAGGTTGAGCATCTGCGCCAGCTCGGTCAGCGGCGCAGAAGCACCGCCCATGATCACGCCACCACCGGCGTACATGACCGGACGCTTGGCGGCCAGGAGCATCTCGGCAGCTTTGCGGATCTGGCCGGAGTGGCCACGCACCGCTGGGCTGTAGGAACGCAGCTTGACCTTCTTCGGATAGACGTACTCGAATTTCTGGGTCGGATCGCCCATGTCCTTCGGAATGTCGACCACGACCGGACCGGGACGGCCGGATTCGGCGAGGTAGAACGCCTTCTTCAGCACCTCGGGGATTTCCGACGGGTGCTTGATGATGAAGCTGTGCTTCACGATCGGGCGGGAAATACCGACCATGTCGGTTTCCTGGAAGGCATCGGTACCGACCATGGCACTCGGCACCTGGCCGGAAATCACCACCATCGGAATGGAATCCATGTAAGCGGTGGCAATGCCGGTGATGGCATTGGTCGCGCCGGGGCCGGAGGTCACCAGCACCACACCGGCCTTGCCGGTGGCGCGGGCGTAGCCGTCAGCCATATGGGTCGCTGCCTGTTCGTGACGGACCAGGATGTGGGTCACTTCCGGTTCTTTGAACAGAGCATCGTAAATATGCAGGAGAGCACCACCTGGGTACCCGTAGATGTGCTTAACGCCTTCGTCACGCAGAAAGCGGACGACCATTTCAGCGCCGGATAAAAGCTCCACGTTGTTCACCTCTTGAACGCCAGTATGCCACCCGACAACGGGTAGCCCTAAGTAGGTCTTACTGTCAGCGGACACGCACGACGGTGATCGTGGATTCGGAACATCAGCTTGACGAGTAACGGAGCAGCCCATGGTCTTGCGGGGCTGGCCCTCCCAGCGCGAGGTAACGCGTTGCGGGTGTCACGGTTCGGCGCGGGTAGCGCCTCTTTTCCCCGAGCTGGAGGACGCTTGCGGCGGACGCCACTGCGGGGAAGGCTGGATTGTTCGGGTTCGGCGAGGGCAAGTCAAGCGATGGCTAACCTATTATTCAACCTGCTGCTGTGACGCAGCGCAGGATGAAGATTGCCGGGTTTTGGTTATAGTAACCACCAGCACCGCCGCTCTCGATAAAGGAAACAGCATGCGCCACATGATTCTTACTGGCACCCTGATGCTCGCTTTGAGCACCTCCGCCATGGCCAGCCAGGTTTACAAGTGGGTAGATGACAAAGGCGTGACCCACTTCGGCGCGCAACCTCCGCAGGGCCAAGAAGCCACGACCGTCAATACCGCCGCCCCGCCTCCCCGATCCGCGCCAAGTGAGCCGACGCCCAGTGTCGATGAGCGACTCGACCCCGAGCAGGCGGCAATCGACAAGAAGGTCAAGGAAGATGTGGCGAAGCAGGAAGCCGAGCGCAAGCAATACTGCGAGACAGCACGCACCAACCTGGCTCAGCTGGAAATTAACCCACGCGTGAGGATTGAAGACGGTGGCGAGCTGCGCCGTATCGGCGAGGATGAACGCCAGGAACGCATCGCTGAACTGAAGAAATCCATCACAGAAAGCTGTAAATAATAGATCACGCGCACGCCCTCAAGGTGTGCGCGTGAGCAGACGATCGAACTCACCGAGCAGTTCAAGCAGCCGACGTGCAACGCCCGGCTGCTGCTGATAGACCATCTCTGCCATGGCCTGAATGCCTGATACCGAGGGCAACACGGCGCCGGTTTCCAGCAGAACCTTCATACGTGGCAGAAAAATCCACTGCAGCCATTGCTCGAACGTCAGCGTATCGACACAGAATGGCTCCGAACTGGCTAAAGCCTCGACGCTCGGCGCCTCCTCCTGCCACCAACCCAGCACACGCAGCTCACGCTCGATCAGCAGCAAGTGTTCGGCCAGCGCGCTTGCGCGAGCATCCATCAGAGATTGACTCGTGCGCGCTCACGGGCCTGGGCTGCACCAGCGGGATCCCCCTGACGCTCGCGAGCGCGAGCAATCAGATCCCACAGACTGGCCTGCAGCGCCGGACGGCCGCTGGCTTGAGTCAGACCACGACGGGCCAATTGCTCGGCCTGCGCCGCATCGCCCTGAGCCATACGTACCTCGGCAAGACGGTAGAGCACCTGCGGCTCACGCGGGGCGATGCGCTGGGCACGCTCCAGACTGGAGGCAGCGCCATTCAGATCGCCACCGCCCTGCTGCTGCTGGGCAGTGGTCAGCAGCGCGAGAACAGGGCCATCCAGTTGCTCGTCAGCAGCCAGGCCGCCCGCGCTGGGAATGCCGCTGGGCATGCTCGGTGCCGAGGAGCCGAAGCTGCCTTGGCTCGGTGCAGACGGCTGGCTGCTCACGGGCGGATCGAAGGTCAGACCGCCACTGGAGGTGATCGGCTGCGAGTCGGTCTGCAACGGCGTCGAGACAGCACCCTGTGGAACCATCACAACGACACCGGAATCCTCCTCGATGCGCTGCGGTGCAGCTGCCGGGCCCGGGCCAGTCGCTGGACCAGCCCCTCCGGACGACAACGGAGAGCCGGCATCGATCACCGGAATCGAACCCTGCGGTACCGTGCTGCAACCACTCAACACCGCCGTTGCCAGCATCGTGGCAAGCCACTTCTTATTCACATCCAATCCTCTTCAGGTAACACCGGGGCACTGGACCCGGCCGTCATTCCAACCAACCCTTTACCCAGTCCATCACCGACTCGACCGGTGCCTGCATACCGCACGCGGAACCGGCGGCAGGTTCACTGCCGCGAATATAAGGCATCTGCACCGCATTCGGGCAGCCCGAAGCCGAGCCCAGACCAGTCTGACGATCCACCCAGGCCTGGGTGACGTTGTCCGGCATCGGCATATCCAACGGCAGCGGATCCGCCTTGCGCATGAACCCGGCCCAGACCTGCAGTGCACCGGTCGCACCGGTCAGTGGGGTCGGACCGTTGTCGTCACGCCCCAGCCACACGACCGATAGCAGATCCTGACTGAAACCTGCAAACCAGCTGTCACGCGAGTCATTACTGGTGCCGGTCTTGCCCGCCAGATTCAGCGAGCTGGGCAGTTGGCTGTAAACCGAGCGACCAGTGCCTTCTCGCATGGTGCGCTGCATGGCGTTTTGCACCAGATAGATGGCACCCGGATCGAAGCGCTGCTGGATCTGGAATGGATAACGACCGAGCGGCTCGCCATCGGCGGTCAGCACGCTGCGAATGCCGCGCAATGGCGTATTGAAGCCACCATTGGCCAGCGTCTGGTACATGCCCGCCACTTCCATCGGTGTCAGCGCGCCGGCACCGAGCAGCATCGATGGATAGGCCGGCCACTTGCGCTCGACGCCCAATCGCTCGAGAGTCTTGAGCACATTGGGCACGCCGATCTCCAGGCCCAGCTTGGCCGTGGACAGGTTGTAGGACTGCGCCAGCCCCTGATACAGGTAGATGGTGCCATGAGCCTTGCGATCGTAATTCTGCGGCGTCCAGACCTGGCCATCCTGGCCCTTGATGGAAAACGCTTCGTCCTCCAGCCAACTGGTCAGGGTGTACTGACTCGGACGCTCCAACGCAGACAGATAAATAGCCGGTTTGATCAGCGAGCCAATCGGTCGCACGGCATCCAGCGCACGGTTGAAGCCCGCGAAACGTGGCTGGCGGCTGCCGATCAATGCCTGAATTTCGCCGGTCTCTGGATTGGTTACCACCATGCCGGCCTGCACTTCATCCACGCCCTTGCGCCCGGCCAGGCGCTTGAGCGTCTCGGCCAGTGCCTCTTCGGCCTTGAGCTGCAGAATCGGATCGAAGCTGGTGAAGATGCGCAAGCCTTCTTCGGTCAGATCCTGCTCACGATAGTCTTCACGCAGCTGACGCTTGACCAGATCGAGGAATGCCGGAAACGAGCTATCAGCCATGCTCCCGCGCGCGCTCACGCCCAGCGGTTTCTGCTTGGCAGCGGCAGCCTCTTCCGGTGTGATCGAGCCTTGCTCGGCGAGCAGATCAATAACCAGATTACGACGTGCCAGCGCGCGCTCGGGATTGCGTCGCGGGTTGTAGAAGGTAGGTCCTTTGACCATGCCCACCAGCAACGCAACCTGCTCCAGCTTCAGCTCGGAAACCGGCTGACTGAAAAAGTACTGACTGGCCAGACCGAAGCCATGTACCGCGCGCTGACCATCCTGACCGAGGAACACCTCGTTCATGTAGGCCTCGAGAATCTCACGCTTGTCGTAGTGCAACTCGAGCAGCACTGCCATCATCGCTTCGGTGGCTTTACGCCCCAGGGTGCGCTCGTTGGTCAGGTAGAAGTTCTTCACCAACTGCTGGGTCAGGGTACTGCCGCCCTGGACCAGGCGCCCGGATGTGGCGTTGATCCACATCGCACGGGCGATACCCTTGGGCGACACGCCGAAGTGATCGAAGTAGTCACGATCCTCGACCGCCACCAACGCATCGATCAGATAGGCCGGCACCTGATCCAGCTTGATCAGGATGCGATCTTCCTGGTGCGCTGGGTAAAGCCCGCCGATCAGCAGCGGCTCGAGTCGCGCGACGGCCAGATTGCCGCCGTTGGCCTGGGTCAGACCGGCGACGTAATCACCAGAGAAGCGCACGCGCACCTTCTGTGACGGTTCGGCACCTTCATAGAACTGAAAGCCGCGACTGTGCAGCTCGATGTTGTTACCGGCTACCGACACTGCGCCCGGCCCGTTGACCGCGCTCTCGCGGCGGTAGCCCAGCGCTTCGAGTTCACGCAGGAAATCATCCTTGGCCAGCTTCTGCCCAACGAAGAGTTCAAGCGGCCTGGCGTATACCTTCGCGGGCACGGTCCAGCGCTTGCCGGAGAATTTTTCCTGCACCACGGCATCAAGATAAACGGCAAAGCCGGCAAGGATCACCAGGCCAACCAGGCCGAGTTTGAGACCCCAGGTAAACCAGGGACGCATGCCGGACGAGCGGGATTTTTTGTTTGAGCGGGGGGAACGTTTTCGAGTCATGGCGGGATTATACGCACTTTACGTGAGGGCCAGCAGGCCGCCTGGATGGTTTGCAGAGCCGCTCACAGCGGCCATAATGCCCAGCTCGAACAGCGTCTAGAACAAGGATCGAACGTGAGCCAAGCCCTGATTGCCGCATTGCAGAACCCGGCCCTGTATCCGCATCCTGTGGAAGGGTTTCAGGTCATTGAGACCCACATTTCCTGGGTTTTGCTCACTGGCCCCTACGCCTACAAGATCAAGAAACCGGTCAATTTCGGCTTTCTCGATTTCACCACGCTCGATGCGCGCAAACACTTCTGCGAAGAAGAGCTACGCCTCAACCAGCGCCTGACCCAGGATTTGTATCTGGACGTGTTGCCGATCGGCGGTAGTGAAGACGCACCCAGTCTCGACGGCAGCACGCCAGCCATCGAATACGCGTTGAAAATGCGCCAGTTCCCGCAAGAGCAACTGCTCAGCGCCATCCAGGCACATGGCGAACTGAACGACGCCCATATCGATGCGCTGGCCGAGCAGATTGCCACCTTCCACCTGAACGCCCCGAAGGTGCCGCAGGAACATCCGCTGGGTAGCGCAGAAGCGGTGATGGTTCCGGTGCAGCAGAATTTCGAGCAGATTCGCCCGATGCTCAGCGAGCAGGCGGACCTGCAGCAACTCGACGCCCTCGAAGCCTGGGCCCAGTCCAGCTACGAACGCCTGCAACCACTGCTGAGCGAGCGCAAGGCGCAGGGCTTCATTCGCGAATGCCACGGCGACATTCATCTGGGCAACGCCGCTCAGATCGACGGGCAGGTGGTGCTGTTCGACTGCATCGAGTTCAACGAGCCCTTCCGCCTGACCGACGTTACTGCGGATATCGCCTTCCTGGCCATGGACCTCGAAGATCGCGGCCTCAAGTGCCTGGCTCGACGGTTTATCAGCGGCTGGCTGGAGCGCACTGGTGATTATGCAGCCCTGCAACTTCTGAACTTCTACAAGGCCTACCGCGCCATGGTTCGCGGCAAGGTCGCACTGTTCCGCCTGGGCCAGGAACAAGACTCGGTGCAGCGTGCCGTGATCCTGCGCCAGTACCGCGGTTATGCCGCACTGGCGGAGAGCTACAGCGCCATTCCATCGCCCTTCCTGGCCATCACCCATGGTGTCTCGGCTGTCGGCAAGAGCCATGTCGCCATGCGCCTCGTGGAAGCACTGGGCACCATCCGTCTGCGCTCCGACATCGAGCGCAAGCGTCTGTTCGGCGAGCAGAGCGCCGAAACCAAGGATCAGTTGGCCGCCGGTATTTACAGCACCGACGCCAGCCAGGCGACCTACCAGCGCCTGCATCAACTGGCGCGCCAGACACTCCTGGCAGGTTACCCTGTGGTGATCGACGCAACCTATCTCAAGGCAGCGCAACGTCAGGCCGCCAGCGAAGTCGCCGAAGAGACCGGGGTGCCCTTCCTGATCCTCGACTGTCATGCGCCAGACGCCGTGATTGCCAGCTGGCTGGAGCAGCGTCAGAACGAAGGCCAGGATCCGTCCGATGCGACACTGGAAGTGATCCAGGCTCAACAAGCCAGCCGCGAACCGCTCGATGAACAGGAGCTGAGCCACAGCAAGCGCGTCGATACCCATGACAGCGCAAGCCTGGACAGCCTGGTCGAGCGTATTCGCCAGCGCCTGCCAGGGATCTGAGCATCGCCCCAAGCAGCAGTTCGCTACCTGCCAGGCAAACCCTGGCAGGACTTCTATACTGCCGGTGTAGCCACCACCGGTATCTGCCATGAGCCAGCCACGCCAGCTTGATCACCCGCTCTATCACCTCCTGCACAACGACGATGTGAAAGGCTTCAATGCGCAGAAGCCGAAGGGCGTGGAGGTCGATCTGTCCGGTGGCGACTTTCGCGGGCTCGACCTGCGCAACATGGACACTGACGCCGTCAATTTCAACGACGCGTATTTTCGCGGAGCAGATCTGCGCGGCCTGGACTTTCGTAATGCCCGGATCGAAGGGGCCAGCCTGGCCCACGCGCAGATTTCTGGCGCCTACTTTCCAGCCGAACTGACCGCCGACGAGATTCTCATGTCGGTCAATTTCGGCACCCGCCTGCGCTATCGCACCAAGTAGCACACCACGAACGACGACGCGCAGCACTCCATTGGCCGCTACACTTTTTGGCAGGCACGCCAACGTGAACCTTTCCCCAACACGCATGGAGGCCCGATGAACGACGAACTGCAACACCTGAAGAACCTGGGCAAGACCTCGGCGCAGTGGCTGCACGCCGTAGGGATTCACAGCGCCAACGACCTGCGTCGCTACGGCGCTGTCGGTGCCTATCGTGCGGTCAGGGCGCGCGGCTTTCGTGCGTCCAAGGTGCTGCTTTACGCCATCGAAGGTGCTCTGCTCAATGTGCATTGGAGTGAGCTCCCCCCAGCGCACAAGGCTGAGCTGAACGGCAAGCTGGACGAAGCCCAGGGCCACAACAAGAGCTAGCTCACAACACCAGCGCAAGGTGATTTACTCGAAGAGCCGCACAGCCTATTGTTTCAGGGACCTTCGTGTGGTCAGCCAGCCCAGCCAGTTCAAGGAATTACGGTTATGTATTTACTCGGGGAGCAACCGGCATACGCCGATCAGTTGATCAACCGCCTGCAGAGCATCCCCACTCAGTTGCTGGAAGGGCTGCAACCCGCGGGTGAGCCGCTGCGCCTGGAACGTGTCGATGATCTGGCTCAGGTATTGCCTGGCAACCAACTATTCATCATCGAAAACGGCCTGTTGCATGCACTGGTCGACGAGCGCCCGCTGTTCTACCTGCAGGAGGGTGACCTGGTCGGCCTACGTCAGGGCATCGACCTACCCTCCTGCCGCTACAGCAGCGAAGAGCCCATCAGCCTGATTCCTTATTCGCGCAGCGAAACGTTCCAGCACATCTATGCTAGCGAGAAGCGCCAGGAACAGTTCATTCAATATCTGATCGGCCACACTGCCCTGCTCTCCGACGCACTGGCACGCCTGAAGCAACCGGAGATTCGTCCGGCGACTGGCTTCCAGCATTTCGCTGCCGGCGAGGAGCTGATTCACCAAGGTGATGAGGCCGACCATGTATTCATCATCATCGAGGGCCACGCTGAGGCTTACGTCGACGGGCAGAAGGTCGGCGATGTGCAAAAGGACGAAATCTTCGGCGCCATGGCGGTGTTCACGCGCGAAAAGCGCAGCGCCACGGTAGTCGCCAGCGAACCTTGCACGGTGATGGTGATTCCCAAGGAACAATTCCTCAGCCTCATGCAAAGTAACCCGCGCATCGCTCACAGCCTGATCGAGAGCATGGCCCGACGCATCGACCTGCTGAACAAGGAAGTCACTCAGTTGCGTTTGCCTGGGGAATCCTGAGTCTCCATCGCGCACAAACCAACCCCGGCAATGCCGGGGTTTTGCATTTCTGAGCCCGAGGAAAACTTTCTGAGAAAAATTCTCAAAAGGGCATTGACTATGTAATGAGAATTGTTATTATTACCCCAACTGGTCGCGAGATCAGCCGATAAGCTAAAGAGACCATTCAGTCGGACTCTTCAGATTATCTCCTCATCAGGCTAATCACGGTTATTGACCCGGCTCTTGCCGGGTCTTTTTTTACCTGGACAAAAGTGCGTCCTGCAGTTTCCTGCGAGATGCGCGGGGCCGGTTCTAATCGTCGACCTGCGCCAGCCAGTCCGGCAGATTGAAATGCAGGCTGATGCGCGCGATCAGCCCGTGCTGGAACTCGAAGAAGGCGCCGACGCGCATCTCGTAACGCTGCCCGCAGGCCTCCGGCAACCCGTCGTCAGTCGCCAGGTATTCGCCGATGACGCGGTACTCGCACGCGGCATGCTGCCCTTGCGGGTCAACCAGAATCTTCGGCGACTCGATTGTCTCGCGGTAGCAATGCAGCTGCCGCTCCAGAAAAGCCGCGAATGCGTCGCGCCCATGCTCGGTGAAACCCTGGTTGGGCTCCAGAATCAGCTCGTCGCTGACCAGCGCAAGACAGGCGCGGATATCCCGATCATTGAGAGCGTTGAAATAACCTTGCAGCAGGTCGCGAACGTCTGTGGACATAGGGCAGGCTCCAAATCGGCAAAGCGCCGAGGATACCTTGCAGGCAGCCCGCGAAAGGCGGCTAGGGTCGCAGTTTGGCGCAGTGATCCTGTTCCGGCTGCGCCGCAGTGAACCAGACGTAATCAGCCATGGAGGCGTCCACCGCACGGCCTACTTCAGCCAATACCAGCACCGCGTTACCGGCCTGCGCACCGAGGTCAGCCAGGTGCAACGGTACGCCGAGATCCTTGCGCACATGAAAGGCGCCGGCCAGCAGCAGGCTTGGTTGCGGCGCCGCCATCAGCGCCTCGGCCATACGCCGGTCGCGCTGCTGCTGCACGGCAAGCATCGCCGGTAACTGGCTATCCGGCAGCAGCCCGCAGTGCGACTCGCGAATGTCCGCCAGCAAACGCTCCTGCACCTCGGCTGCGCCGGAGCGCTCGCCCTCGAGCGTCGGGCGCTGGCGATAGATCTGCATGATCTCGGCGCGATCCAGATTGGCCGCGAGCAAGGGATATGGCTGACGCAGTTGATGCATCACCAGCGGCCCGTAAAGCGACCAATCCCATCCCGGCTGCCAGGCCAGGGCGTCGAACGGAACGGTAATTGCCTGCCCCGCACGCACAGCCGCCTGGGCCTGATCGACCTTGTTCTGCTGATCGGGATTGAGCATCTCCATCAACACGCTGCCTTGCGGCCGCTGCCTGGCCAGCTCGCGTGACAGCCAGAGCTGCAGGGCATGGTGATCGGGATTGTCGTGCTGCTCGCCGACCAGTACCCGCTCGGCCCGCGCCAGACGATCAAGCAGTTGCTCAGGACTGATGCTCAGCCCGCTGGCGAGATCGACGATGCGGCCCAGATCGGCATGCTCACGCCCCAGCGGGGCGAGCGGCGCTGGCGGCGGCAGCACATCCCGACTCTGACAGGCGGCCAGCAGCATCAGACAACTCAGCAGTACGACTCGCATCGAGGGCTCCAGCATTCAGCGCGCGACGATCAGCGGGTGGCCGCGTTCGGGATGAGTCTGCACCAACACCTCCAGGCCGAACACCGCCTGCAGAGGCTCGGCACGCAATACTTCAACGGGCGTGCCCAGCGCATGCACCCTGCCCTGCTCCAGCAACAACAGGCGGTCGCAGTAACGCGCGGCCAGATTGAGGTCATGGAGGATCACCAGTACGGCCGCGCCGGATTCGGCCAGACGGCGAACCGCTTGCAGGCAGGTGTGCTGATGCAGCGGATCGAGCATCGAGGTCGGCTCATCGAGAAGCAGAATTTGCCCCTCGCCGCCTGGCCACAACTGCGCCAGCACCCGCGCCAGGTGTACGCGCTGACGCTCACCACCAGACAATGCCAGGTAGCTGCGCCCCGCCAGGTGAGCGGCATCGGCTGCCTGTAGCGCCTCCTGCACGATCTGCGCATCGCGCGCACGCCCGCTGTCGTGAGGCAGCCGGCCCATGGCGACCACCTCTTCGACGCGGAAGGCGAAATTCAGACTGGAACTCTGCGGCAGCACGGCCAGGCGTCTGGCTCGCTGCGGCCCGGACCAGTCATCGAGCGCACGCTGATCCAGCGTCACCTGGCCGGCACTGGCCGCCAGCTCGCCGGTCATCGCCGCCAGCAAGGTACTCTTGCCTGCGCCGTTGGGCCCCAGCACGCCGAGCACTTGGCCGGGGCGCAGCTGCAGATCGATGCCACTGAGCACCACGCCCTGCCCGCGGCGGACTTCCAGCTGTTCGACCCGCAGCATCAGCTTCGCCCCCGCACCAGCAGATAGAGAAAGAACGGCGCACCAATCAGCGCTGTGACGATGCCGATCGGCAACTCCGCAGGGGCCAGCGCCAGGCGCGCGACCAGGTCGGCCAGCAGCAACAGGCTCGCGCCGGCCAGCGCGGATGCCGGTAACAACAGGCGATGATCAGGCCCCACCAGCAAACGCATCAGGTGCGGCACCACCAGGCCGATGAAGCCGATCAGACCAGCAGCGGCCACCGCGGCGCCCACGCCCAGCGCCGTACAGAACACCAGCTCGCGCTTGAGTCGCTCCACATCGAAACCGAGATGGCGCGCCTCCGACTCGCCCAGCAGCAGGGCATTCAATGCCCGCGCCCGTCGCGGCAGCCACAGCGCCACGGCCAGCGTGGCCAGCAACAGCGGCCAGAGCCTAGCGTAGCTGGCGCCATTGAGGCTGCCCAGGTTCCAGAACGTCAGGGTGCGCAAGGTCGCATCGTCCGCCAGGTAAGTGAACAGACCGATGGCCGCCCCCGCGAGTGCGGTCAAGGCGATGCCCGCCAGCAACATGGTCGCCACATTGGTTTGCCCGTCTCGCCGGCCCAGTCGGTAGACCAGCGCCGTGACCAGCAAACCGCCGACGAAGGCGCAGGCCGACAGCAGATAGGGTGCGAAGGCTTCGGGTAAACCACCGAATGCGGCGCCGCCGACAATGGCCACCGCGGCGCCCAGCGCGGCGCCACTGGATACGCCAACCAGGCCGGGGTCGGCCAGGGGGTTGCGAAACAGGCCTTGCATCGCCACGCCGCAGAGCGCCAGCACCATGCCCACGGCCAGCCCGAGCAGGGTGCGCGGCATGCGGATCTGCGACAGGATCAGCTCGGCCTGCTGCACCGAGGCATCGGCCGCAACAGGCAGGCCCAGCAGGCGCAACGCCGCACGCAGGGTATCACCCAATGGCAGGCTGACCGGCCCGAGGGCCAGCGACAACCACAACACGAGCACGAGCAACAGGCCCAGTGCGATGAACAATGGGCGCGTCGAAAAGGGTGAGGTCATGGCTCGCGCTTGGCTTCGGCTGTCGGAGATGGGCTGGCAGGATAAAAGCCTGCGGCGAGCATCGCCAGCCCATCCGGCACCCGCGGCCCCAGGCCACCGACCAGCAAGGTCGGATCCAGCGCCAGCAAACGCCCCTCGCGCGCCGCGCGGGTACCGGCCAGGGCCGGGTTCTGCTGCAGCAGGGCCTGCCTGGCGGCTTCGCCCTCCAATGCACGATCCGCCACCACCACGACCTGTGGGTCGAGCGCCAGCAGCGCCTCGCTGGACAACGCCTTGTAACCGCTGTGACTGGCCAGGTTGCTCCCACCGGCACGGGTGATCAGCCAGTCGGCAGCGGTGTCGATACCACCCACCAGCGGACTGCCACCGGCATGCCCAAGCAACAGCAACACACCGGGCGCTTCCTGGCTGCGCTGCGCCTGCTCGACCCACTGCTGCTGGCTCTGCAAGCGCGCCTGGTAATCGGCAAAGGCGCGTTGCGCCGCAGCCTCATCACCGAGCAACTGACCCAGACGCTGCAGATTGGCCTGCAGGCTGTCCAGTTCGGCCCGTGCAGTCAGGCGTTCGATACGTACACCAGCCGCGGACAGTTGCGCGAGCACTGGCGGCGGGCCCATTTCTTCACTCCCAAGCAACAGATCCGGACGCAGGGCCAGGATGCCCTCGGCCGCCAGTTGGCGTTGATAACCGACGCTGGGCAGCTTGGTCAGCGACGCTGGATGACGACTGGTGGTATCGACGCCCACCAGCTTGCCTTCACCGCCGAGCAACACCACCCACTCGCTCAGGGCACCACCGGAACTCACCCAGCGCTGCGGCAGCGGTTCGGCCGCCAGCACCATATTGGGAAACAGCAGGACGGCAGCCAGGCCACCCAGAATATTCGCAAGACGCATGGTCTCGACTCCTCGAACGTGAGATATCGACCGGCCAGCCGCTGCGGATGGCCGGCACACTCGCCTCAGACCAGAACAGGCAATGACTCAACCAGCTCACGCCAGTCGTCACGCTCAGCCATACCAGGCTTGCGCGCGCCGAACAGCTGGATCACCAGCTCACCGTCAGCATCGAAAGCTTCCAGGCTGGTGATCACACCATCGACACTGGGTTTGCGCACGCGCCACAACTCGACCACCCCGCGCGTCTGCAGATGCAGGTTGAAGTCAGGGTCGAGCACATTGAACCAACTGTCCATCCAGCGCAGGTTGTTTACCGGGCCGGTGTGAATCTGGATGCAGTGGCGGTTGCCGACGAACACCATGATCGGTAACTCACGGGCCGCGGCCTGCTCCAACAGCACCGTCAGCTCACTGGTCGACAACGGCTGCGCCCATTGCTCGCCAGCCAGACGCAGCGCCTGGGTACGGGCCACCTCATGCTTTTTCAGCAGGGAGAAGAAATGATGGGTGTCCTGCAACTTCGCCCAGCCATCGCGCAGCGCCTGGCTGTCGATATCGGCGTCGGCCTTGCGCAGCGGCGCAGCCGGTGGCGGCAGCAGCTGCAGTTCGGCGCTCTGCTCGCCGGCGAAACGCTCGATCAGAGGCTGCCAGGCGCCCAGCTCACTGCGCTCGGTCAGGTAGACCTTGTGCACGGCGATGCCCTGCTGGTCGAACACCTGGATGCTGCGCTGGGTGCCCTTGGCGGTTTCCTCGGCAACGGCGAACACGCTGGCCCAGCCACCGAGGAACAGCCGTAGGTCGATATCGGCGGACACCACCAGGCCCATTTGCCCGGATGCGGAAACACTCACCTCGTGGTACAGCCCCTTGCGTTCATGGACGCAGTGCTCGTTGCGGGTCAGCACCATCACATGACCGAGCTCACCAAGCGCCGGCAGCAGTTCGGCCCAGTCAGGGCGCAGGCGCTGGGTGTCGATACCCAGACGGCTGGCGGTCAGCTCGGCCTCGCTCACGCCCAACTGCGCAGCCGCCTCGCGGGCGCGTAGGCGTGGTTGTTGCAGACGTAGCGCTTGCCAGGCCTGGTAAAGGTTGACCGCTTGAGCGGCAGCAGTTGGAGCGGTACTCATGGGAACAGTCCTTCCTCGCGGGCGATTGCCAGTCTCTTTGCGGTACCGACCTCAGGTCAGCGCCAACAAAGCAGAGTGATAATCTACATGAGAATTACTTATATAGAGTAGCGATCTGCCGCCCCAATCATTGCAACGCCGCCAGCATTGGGCAGGCGCAGCCCTTATTGGAGATCATCTCACCTGACGAATACCCAGTGTCACGAGACATCTGCTGAAGGATTGGCTGCAGACACTGCCAGCTACGCGTCGTACCTGAGCATGGATGCGCCCTCCTTCTTCTTGCGGGATAATCCACCCCTCTTGCGCGCTAAGCGCCACCTTCTCCGAGGGAGAGGGTCATCAGAGGTCGCCACTAAGCGACTTCCACGCTAACGGGAACCGCGATGATTCGCTTGTGCGCCCCACACGAGCTGGCCGAAGGTCAGAGCCGGGGCTTTGTGATCGATCAACTGAACCTGCTCGCTGTGCGCAGGGCTAGCCAGGTGCATGTCTATCTCAATCGCTGCCCGCATCGCGGCATTGCCCTGGAGTGGCAGAAGGACGATTTTCTCGATGACAGCGGCAGCCTGATCCGCTGCGCGACCCATGGCGCGCTGTTTCTGATCGAGAGCGGCGAATGCGTGGCTGGCCCCTGCGAAGGTCAGGCGCTGCAGGCACTGGAATGTAGGGAAGACGGACACGGGATCTGGATCGAAGGCGCTGCAGCCAGGTAGCCCGGATACAATCCGGGGATGGGCGAAAACTGGATTCCCGGATTGCAGCCGGGCTACGCCAACATCGCGCCCACCGCGCTACCGAAACAGAAGCTGGTGCGCGCAGCACACCCTACGTCAGTACCTCCAGGCGGCGAGTCAGGGAGATCCCTTCGGGGCTGAGCTCGGCGCCGTAGGCCAGCACCTCAACCCCTGCGGCCTTGGCATCCCGCAGACCCGCAGCATAGGCTGGGTCGATTTCCTCGGCAGCGCGCACGGCGCGGATGCCCGAGAGGTTCACGCAATACAGCTGCACGGTCCGCACGCCGACCCGCGCCAGCGCCGCCAGCTCACGCAGATGCTTGGCACCGCGCTGGGTGACCGCATCGGGAAAGGCCGCTACGTCGCTATCGTCAAAACCCAGCGTGACGCTCTTGACCTCGACATAGACAGGACCGTCCGGGTAATCCAGACGAAAGTCTGCGCGACTGTTCTCCACCCCATAGGCCACCTCGCGCTTGAGTGCAGTAAAGCCAGCCAGCTCCGCGATCAGCCCGGCACGCAGCGCTTCTTCCACCAGCGCATTGGCCCGCGCCGTGTTGATGCAGGCCAGGCGCCCTTGCGGCGTTTCGCTGATTTCCCAGCTGCCCGGCAACTTGCGCTTGGGATCGTTGCTGCGACTGAACCACACCCGGCAGCCCTCGCTCATGCAATTGAGCATCGAGCCGGTGTTGGCGCAGTGGATGGTCATCCGCTCGCCGCTGGCGGTCTCGATATCAGCGAGAAAGCGCTTGTAGCGACGCAGCAGGCGCCCTTCTTCCAGCGGCGGCTCAAAGCGCATCGGGCTTCCAGCTCTTCAGGCCGCGAGCGATACGCTCGACTGCCTGCTGAAGGCGCTCGACGTTCTGCGTGTAGGCGAAGCGCACATGGTGCCCGGCCTGGTAGCGACCGAAATCCAGGCCTGGAGTGAAGGCCACATGTTCGGTTTCGATGAAGTGTCGGCAGAAGGCGAAAGCATCGCCGCCAAAGGCGCTGATGTCTGCATATAGATAGAAGGCACCTTCCGGCTCAACGGCGATACCGAAGCCCAGCTCGCGCAGTGCAGGCAACAGGTAGTCGCGGCGGCGCTGGAATTCGTGGCGGCGCTCTTCGAGGATCGCCAGCGTGGCAGGTTCGAAGCAGGCCAGCGCGGCATGCTGGGCCATGCTCGGCGCGCTGATATAGAGGTTCTGCGCCAGCTTTTCCAGCTCAGGCACGGCCGCTTCAGGCGCCACCAACCAACCCAGACGCCAGCCGGTCATACCGAAATATTTGGAGAAACTATTGAGCACGAAGGCGTCGTCATCCACCTCCAGCACGCTCGCTGCATCGCAGCCGTAGGTCAGGCCGTGGTAGATCTCGTCCACCACCAGATGGCCGCCACGCTGCTTGAGGCAGGTCGAGAGGGCTGCCAGCTCGTCCTTGTGCAGCAGGGTGCCAGTCGGATTGGCCGGTGACGCGACCAGAGCGCCAACGCTGTCTGAATCCCAATGCCGCTCCACCAACTGCGGAGTGAGCTGGTAACGCACGTCCGGGCCGACTGGCACCAGTTGCGCAGCCCCCTCGACCAGGCGCAGGAAGTGACGGTTGCAAGGGTAACCGGGGTCGGCCAGCAGCCAGTGCTTGCCGGGATCGACCAGCAGGCTGGCGGCCAGCAGCAACGCACCAGAGCCGCCCGGCGTCACCAGAATGCGCTGCGGGTCGACATCCAACCGGTAACGTTCGGCGTAGAAGCCGGCGATGGCCTCGCGTAGTTGCGGCAGGCCACGCGCGGCGGTGTAGCGGGTGTGCCCCGCGGACAATGCGGCCTGCCCGGCGCGGATGATCGGCTCGGCAGTGGTGAAGTCCGGCTCGCCGATCTCCAGGTGGATCACATCGTGACCAGCCGCCTGCAATTCGTTGGCACGCGCCAGCAAGGCCATCACATGGAAGGGTTCGATAGCGCGACTGCGCGCACTGTAGAGCTGGGCCATGGGTCTGTCTTCAGGGTTGCGAGGCGCGGATTCTAGCAGGGCAGCTTGAGCCCGCGGCAAGGGCGCCAAAGCGCCGCTACGCTTACTGGCCAGTCCCATGCAGATTTCGTTCACACCCCGGACAGGGCAGAGACAACCGGGAGTAGCGCGCCCCGATTCGATCTGGTAAGTTCGCCGGCTTGCAGTCGCAGGGCCGGACAAACGCCTGGCAATGGAATAACCTGCGCGATGGATTAGAAAGAGTGAGAGGCGTCATCCATGCCCACAAAAGAAAAAGCCAAAAGCACCAGCCAGCTGATTCGTGGTTTCGAGCCTTATCAAGAGAAGAAAGGCGAGGAATACATGAGCGAGCCGATGCGCGCTCACTTCACCAGCATCCTCAATAAGTGGAAGCTGGAGCTGATGCAGGAAGTCGACCGTACCGTGCACCACATGCAGGACGAAGCGGCCAACTTCCCCGATCCGGCCGACCGCGCCAGCCAGGAAGAAGAATTCAGCCTGGAGCTGCGCGCCCGTGACCGCGAGCGCAAGCTGATTAAGAAGATCGACGAGACGCTGCAACTGATCGAAGACAATGATTACGGTTGGTGCGACTCCTGTGGCGTCGAAATCGGCATCCGCCGCCTAGAGGCCCGTCCGACTGCGACTCTGTGCATCGACTGCAAGACGCTGGCGGAAATCAAGGAAAAGCAGATCGGTTCCTGATCTGACGACGGGGCGCTTAGGCGCCCCGCTCTGTTTCTGGCCTTGGCCCCATGAACACTGCCTATATCGGGCGCTTCGCCCCCACGCCCAGCGGCTATCTGCACTTCGGTTCGCTGGTCGCCGCACTCGCTTCCTACCTCGATGCCCGCGCCGTTGGCGGCCGCTGGCTGCTGCGCATGGAAGACCTCGACCCGCCCCGGGAAATGCCCGGCGCCCAGGACGCGATCCTGCGCACACTGGAGACTTACGGTTTCGAGTGGGACGGCGAACTGGTGCGCCAGAGTGAGCGCCACGCCGAATACGCCGCGGTAATCGCCCGGTTGTTCAGTCAGGGCCTGGCCTACGCCTGCATCTGTTCGCGCAAGCAACTGGAAGGCTACGCCGGTATCTATCCCGGTTTCTGCCGCAACGCCTGTCATCCCGACCACGACGCCGCCATCCGCCTGCGCGTACCGGAGCTGGACTACCACTTCATCGACCGCGTGCAGGGCGAGTTTCGTCAGCACCTGGGTCGCGAGGTGGGTGACTTCGTGATTCGCCGCCGCGACGGCCTGTTCGCCTATCAGCTAGCCGTGGTGCTGGACGATGCCTGGCAGGGTGTGACAGACGTAGTGCGCGGCGCCGACCTGCTCGACTCCACGCCGCGCCAGCTCTATCTGCAGGAATTGCTCGGCCTGCCGCAGCCGCGTTACCTGCACGTACCGCTGATCATTCAGCCGGACGGCCACAAGTTGGGTAAGAGCTATCGCTCACCACCGCTGCCTGCCGATCAGGCCAGCCCTTTGCTATTACGTGCCCTGCGGGCACTGGGTCAGCGAGCACCGGCTGAGTTACAAGGCGCCAGCCCCAGCGAGCTGCTGGCCTGGGGCATCGCCAACTGGGACGCCACGCGCATTCCTCGCAGCCGCACCCTGGCCGAAGCGCAATTGAAGTAGCCGTAGCCCGGATGTAATCCGGGAACGAGGGTGCAGGCCCCCCGGATTTCATCCGGGCTACGCGCTGCACGGCCTCGGTGTGCACGGCGCACCCTACGCCCCGGCTTCAAGTTTGTGGCTTGAAGCGCGCGGCTTCCTTTACCATCGCGGCATCTTTCGACGAGATGTCACATGTATATCTACCGACTGGTTCTGATCCTGGTAGTGGGGATCTACCTGTTCTCACCGGCCATCATGGACTGGTGGATCGACCCCAATGGCGCCTGGTATCGGCCTTATCTGCTGTGGCTGATCCTGATCGTCGTCACCTTCATTCTTCAGAGCCAACGCGATGCTGACGAGCTTTAGCCTGAGCGAACTGATCCTGATCAGCGCTGGCTATCTGCTGGTGCTGTTCGGCGTCGCCTGGGTCAGTGAACACGGTCTTATCCCCCGCTGGATCATCCGCCACCCGCTGACCTATACCCTGTCGCTAGGCGTCTATGCCAGCGCCTGGGCCTTCTACGGCACGGTGGGTCTGGCCTACCAGTACGGCTACGGTTTCCTCGCCAGTTATCTGGGCGTTTCCGGAGCTTTCCTGCTGGCACCAGTGCTGCTCTACCCGATCCTGCGCATCACCCGCACTTACCAGCTTTCATCGCTGGCCGACCTGTTCGCCTTTCGCTTTCGCAGCACCTGGGCCGGCGCACTGACCACCCTGTTCATGCTGATCGGCGTGCTGCCGCTGCTGGCCCTGCAGATCCAGGCAGTGGCCGACTCCATCGGCATCCTCAGCCGCGAGCCGCTACAGGAAAAAGTGGCGCTGAGCTACTGCGGCCTGATCATCCTGTTCACCATCCTGTTCGGCGCACGCCATATCGCCACCCGCGAGAAACACGAGGGCCTGGTGTTCGCCATCGCCTTCGAATCGCTGGTCAAGCTGGTAGCCCTCGGCGTCATCGGCTGGTACGCGCTGTATCAGGTGTTCGGCGGCCCGCGTGAGCTGGAATTGTGGCTGGTACAGAACCAGGCGGCGCTGGCCACGCTGCACACGCCGCTACAGGAAGGCCCATGGCGCACCCTGCTGCTGGTGTTCTTCGCCTCGGCCATCGTCATGCCGCACATGTACCACATGACCTTCACCGAGAACCTCAATCCGCGCGCCATGGTCAGCGCCAGCTGGGGCCTGCCGCTGTTCCTGCTGCTGATGAGCCTGGCCGTACCGCTGATCCTCTGGGCCGGCCTCAAGCTGGGCGCCACCACCAACCCGGAATACTTCACCCTGGGCCTGGGTATCGCCGTGAACAGCGAATCCCTTGCCCTGCTCGCCTACGTTGGCGGGTTATCAGCCTCCAGCGGGCTGATCATCGTCAGCACCCTGGCCTTGTCGGGCATGGCGCTCAATCACCTGGTGCTGCCGCTGTACCAGCCGCCGGCCGAAGGCAACATCTACCGCTGGCTGAAGTGGACCCGCCGCACGCTGATCGCCTGCATCATCATGGCCGGCTACGGCTTCTACCTGCTGCTCGGCGCCCAGCAGGACCTGGCCAACCTGGGCATCGTCGCCTTCGTCGCCACCCTGCAGTTCCTGCCCGGCGTGCTCTCGGTGCTGTATTGGCAGACGGCCAATCGTCGCGGCTTCATCGCCGGCTTGCTGGCCGGTATCAGCGTCTGGGCGCTGACCATGCTGCTGCCACTGCTGGGCAACCTGGAAGGCTTCTACCTGCCGCTGTTCAACGTCATCTACGTGCTCGACGATGCCAGCTGGCACCTCGCAGCCATCGCCTCGCTGGCGGCCAACGTGCTGGTATTCACCCTGGTGTCCCTGTTCACCGAAGCCAGCCCCGAGGAGAAGAGCGCGGCCGAGGCCTGCGCGGTGGACAACGTGCGCCGACCGCAACGGCGCGAGCTGGTCGCCGTGTCACCGCAGGACTTTGCCGCGCAACTGGCCAAGCCGCTCGGTGCCAAGACCGCACAACGCGAAGTCGAACAGGCCCTGCGCGACCTGCATCTGCCCTTTGACGAAAGCCGCCCCTATGCCCTGCGCCGCCTGCGCGACCGCATCGAGGCCAACCTGTCCGGCCTGATGGGGCCGAGCGTTGCCCAGGACATCGTCGAGACCTTCCTGCCCTACAAGTCCGGCACCGAGGGTTACGTCACCGAGGACATCCACTTTATCGAGAGCCGCCTGGAAGACTACCAGTCGCGCCTCACCGGCCTGGCCGCCGAACTCGATGCCCTGCGCCGCTACCACCGCCAGACCCTGCAGGAGCTGCCGATGGGGGTATGCTCGCTGGCCAAGGACCAGGAAATACTGATGTGGAACCGGGCCATGGAAGAACTCACCGAGATTCCCGCGCAGCGCATCGTCGGTTCGCGCCTGAGCACCCTGAGCGAACCCTGGCAGAGCCTGCTGCAGGACTTCATCGAACGCCCCGACCAGCATCTGCACAAACAGCACCTGGCACTCGACGGCCAGATTCGCTGGCTCAACCTGCACAAGGCGGCCATCAACGAGCCGCTGGCGCCCGGTAACAGTGGCCTGGTGCTGCTGGTCGAGGACCAGACCGAAACCCAGATGCTCGAAGACAAACTGGTGCACTCCGAGCGCCTGGCCAGCATCGGCCGCCTCGCCGCCGGCGTGGCCCACGAAATCGGCAACCCGATCACCGGCATCGCCTGCCTGGCGCAGAACCTGCGCGAAGAACGCGAGAACGACGCTGAGCTGACCGAAATCAGCGGGCAGATCCTCGAACAGACCAAGCGCGTCTCGCGCATCGTCCAGTCGCTGATGAGCTTCGCTCACTCCGGCAGCCACCAGCGCAGCGACGAGCCGGTGTGCCTGGCCGACGTGGCACAGGATGCCATTGGCCTGCTGTCGCTGAACAAGCGCAACTTCGATATCCAGTTCTACAACCTGTGCGATCCGCAGCACTGGGCCTGCGGCGACCCGCAGCGCCTGGCCCAGGTGCTGATCAACCTGCTGTCCAACGCCCGCGACGCCTCGCCACCGGGCGGCGCCATTCGCGTACGCAGCGAAGCCAGCGAGCATACCGTCGACCTGATCGTCGAGGACGAAGGCAGCGGTATTCCCAAGGCGATCATCGACCGCCTGTTCGAACCCTTCTTCACCACCAAGGACCCCGGCGAGGGGACCGGCCTGGGCCTCGCGCTGGTCTATTCGATCGTGGAAGAGCATTATGGACAGATAACAATCGACAGCCCGGCTGACCCCGAGCGCCAACTGGGCACTCGAATTCGGGTCACCCTGCCAAGGCATGTCGAGGCGACGTCCGTAGCGATGTAAACAGCGAGAGAGGCTGCCACTGGCACCTCCGTGACCGTCGAGAGACCGAATTGATGCCACATATTCTTATCGTCGAAGACGAAACCATTATCCGCTCTGCCTTGCGCCGCCTGCTCGAACGCAATCAGTACCAGGTCAGCGAAGCTGGCTCGGTACAGGAAGCCCAGGAACGCTACAGCATTCCCACCTTCGACCTGATCGTCAGCGATCTGCGCCTGCCCGGTGCGCCGGGCACCGAGCTGATCAAACTGGCCGAAGGCACCCCAGTACTGATCATGACCAGCTACGCCAGCCTGCGCTCGGCGGTGGACTCGATGAAAATGGGCGCAGTCGATTACATCGCCAAGCCCTTCGACCACGACGAAATGCTGCAGGCGGTTGCCCGCATCCTGCGTGACCGCCAGGAAGCCAAGAGCACGCCCGCGCCAGCTGCCGCCAGCAACGCACGCAGTGGCAATACCGAGAAAGTCGTCGACAACGCCAACGGCGAGATCGGCATCATCGGTTCCTGCGCGGCCATGCAGGAGCTCTACAGCAAGATTCGCAAGGTCGCCCCCACCGACTCCAACGTGCTGGTGCAGGGCGAATCCGGCACCGGCAAGGAGCTGGTTGCGCGTGCTCTGCACAACCTCTCCAAGCGCGCCAAGGCGCCGCTGATTTCGGTGAACTGCGCGGCCATTCCGGAAACCCTGATCGAGTCCGAACTGTTCGGCCACGAGAAAGGCGCCTTCACCGGCGCCAGCGCCGGGCGCGCCGGCCTGGTGGAAGCGGCAGACGGTGGCACGCTGTTCCTCGACGAAATCGGTGAACTGCCGCTGGAAGCCCAGGCGCGACTGCTGCGCGTGCTGCAGGAAGGGGAAATTCGCCGGGTCGGCTCGGTGCAGTCGCAGAAGGTGGATGTGCGCCTGATCGCCGCGACACACCGCGACCTGAAGACGCTGGCCAAGACCGGCCAGTTCCGTGAAGACCTTTATTACCGCCTGCACGTCATCGCGCTCAAGCTGCCAGCATTGCGCGAGCGAGGCAGCGACGTGATCGAGATCGCCCAGTCCTTCCTGGTGCGTCAGTACACCCGCATGAGCCGTGAGCCGTTGCGCTTCGCTCATGATGCCGAACAGGCGATCCGCCACTATCCCTGGCCGGGTAACGTACGTGAACTGGAAAACGCCATCGAGCGCGCGGTGATTCTTTGCGAGGGTACGGAAATTTCCGCGGAGCTGCTGGGCATCGACATCGAGCTGGACGATCTGGATGACGAGGACTTCGGCCTGCCGACTGCAGGCGGACAGAGCAGTGGCAACAGCCACGAACCTACCGAGGATCTGTCACTGGAAGACTACTTCCAGCACTTCGTCCTCGAGCACCAGGACCACATGACCGAGACTGAGCTGGCCCGCAAACTGGGCATCAGTCGCAAATGCCTGTGGGAACGTCGCCAGCGCCTGGGCATTCCACGTCGCAAATCCGGTGTGACCAGCGGCCCTTGACGCCACGGCAGCGGTGACAACCTGCCCGCACACGGGTTCCACAGGTTGTTACCGTTTCAATATCTCGTAACAAAGGCCGGGTCTATCGGTAACGAAAACCCGGCCTTCCTCTCCCCCACCGAACACCTACACCTGCCGCAAACCCTTGATTTACAAAGAATCGCCAAAACTGGCACGGCATCTGCTTTATCTCTGGCACAACAACAATAACAAGCAATGCCTTACACAATAAGAACAAGACGTAACGACTCCAGAACAACAAAAACAACAAGGTACGGAGGCGCAGCTAACTGATTCTTTTGGAGAGGAGTTGCCGCAAGGGGTTCGCCCCAGCGACCAGACTGAGAACAATAAAACTGCCTCAAGGCAGCGCCGGAACTGGTTGATCAAGGCAGCATCAGCGTCCAAAGAAATCCGTTTGCTATTGGCTCCCCTCTCTGGGGAGCACCCGGTAAGCCACGGCAAGCCGGGAAGGGCCAACAACAAAAACAACAGGCCCTCAATAACAATAAAACATAGCACGCACCAACTTGGGGGGAGCTTCGGCTCCCCCAGTAGCTTCCGGTCCTCGAATCCCCGCCTGCCGCCCTTCTACACACCTTCTCCCTACACGATGCTAGAATCCGCTGCAAACATGCGGTCATCGTTTTGCATGCAGTTGAAAAACCAGCCTGAGCAGACCATCTATAAGGTCATAATGCCCACGCGATTCGATTTTCAAGCGCATGCGCAGCAGGCCGACCACTACTCCAAACAGTGCATCCCATGCTGAAAAAGCTGTTCAAATCTTTCCACTCCCCTCTGCGCCGTGCCCCACGCCCACGCAGCACTCCCGAAGTGCTGAGCAGTAGTCAACACCCGCTCAAGCGCAACGAAATCAGCCGTCACGCCATCAGCGTGGTCGAACGCCTGCAGAAAGCCGGCTACCAGGCCTACCTGGTCGGCGGCTGCGTACGTGACCTGCTGCTGGATATCGACCCCAAGGATTTCGACGTGGCCACCAGTGCCACGCCCGAGCAGGTCCGCGCCGAATTCCGTAACGCACGGGTGATCGGCCGCCGCTTCAAGCTGGTACACGTTCATTTCGGCCGCGAGATCATCGAAGTGGCCACCTTCCGCGCCAATCACCCCCAGGGTGACGAGGAAGAGAACAGCAATCTGGCGTCGCGCCACGAGAGCGGCCGCATTCTCCGCGACAACGTCTACGGCACACTGGAAGACGATGCCCAGCGCCGCGACTTCACCATCAATGCGCTGTACTACGATCCGACCCAGGAACATATCCTCGACTATGCCCGCGGCATGCACGATGTGCGCAACCATCTGGTGCGCCTGATCGGTGACCCGGAACAGCGTTACCTGGAAGACCCGGTGCGCATGCTGCGTGCGGTGCGTTTCGCCGCCAAGCTCGACTTCGAGATCGAGAAGCACAGCGCCGCGCCGATCCGTCGCCTGGCGCCGATGTTGCGTGACATTCCCTCGGCGCGCCTGTTCGACGAAGTGCTCAAGCTGTTCCTCGCCGGTTACGCCGAATACACCTTCGACCTGCTGATCGAACACGATCTGTTCGCCCAGCTGTTTCCGGCCAGCGGAGCAGCGCTCAAGCAGAATCCGCAGTACACCGAAAAGCTTATTCGCCAAGCGCTGATCAACACCGACGACCGCATCCACGATGGCAAGTCGGTCACGCCGGCCTTCCTCTTCGCTGCGCTACTGTGGCCTGCGCTGCCAGCCCGCGTACTGCAACTGCAGAACAAGGGCATGCCGCCGATTCCGGCCATGCAGGAAGCCGCCCATGAGCTGATCACCGAACAGTGCCAGCGCATTGCCGTACCCAAGCGGTTCACCATCCCGATTCGCGAGATCTGGGACATGCAGGAACGCCTGCCGCGCCGCAGTGGTAAACGCGCCGACCTGTTGCTGGAGAACCCACGCTTCCGCGCCGGCTACGACTTCCTCCTGCTGCGCGAACTGGCCGGGGAAGACACCGGTGGCCTGGGCCAATGGTGGACGGACTATCAGGATGCCAACGACAGCGAGCGGCGACAGATGATTCGCGACCTCGCTGGCAAAGGCGAAACAACCGGCAGTGCGCCGCGCAAACGTCGCCGCAGCAACAACAATCGCCGTAAGCGCAGCGACGAAAGCAGCGGCGAATGATGGAGCGGGTTTATATCGGCCTCGGCAGCAACCTGGCCGAACCGTTGCAGCAGCTGCGCGCGGCCCTGCAGGCCATCGCGCAGTTGCCGCACAGCCAACTACAAGCTCATTCGTCGTTCTACAGCAGCGACCCACTTGGCCCGGCTGATCAACCGCGTTATGTCAACGCCGTGGCGGCACTGGATACCGAGCTGGAGCCCTGGCAATTGCTCGATGCGCTGCAACGCATCGAGCAGGAGCAGGGCCGCGTGCGCAAGGCCGAACGCTGGGGGCCGCGAACGCTGGACCTGGACATCCTGCTGTTTGGTGAGCGCCTGATCGATGACGAGCGGCTGACCGTGCCGCACTACCACATGCAAGCCCGCCCCTTCGTGCTCTATCCACTGGCCGAGCTGGCCGCAGAGCTGCAACTGCCGGACGGTCGCAGCCTCGATGCATTGCTGGAAGCCTGCCCTTTTACCGGACTGGAACGCCTGGCCGAGTAGCCCAACCGACCTCTGAGGGACGGGCTTCAGCCGCGACCCGACAAGCTCGCCGCTGAAGCCCTCCACAGGGCGGTCCCTTGTGCAACCCGACATCCAGCACATTGGCGGTAACGCCAGTAACAGAGCGGTAACACCTGCAATTGACTTCACGCGCGCCCATCAGGACTATAGGCGTCCCGTCGCCCTGCGCCGGGCGCACCTTTGATGCCAATCCAGGCCGGATTGCCGCCAGATAGAAGCGGTATACCGAGCCTGAGCGAGGACCTTTGAAATGCCTGACGTTACCCTGACCACCCTGCAGAGCCTCAAGCAGAACGGTGAAAAGATCGCCATGCTGACCTGCTATGACGCCACCTACGCCCATGCGGCCTGCCAGGCGGGTGTCGACGTGTTGCTGGTCGGCGACTCCCTGGGCATGGTCCTGCAGGGCCACGACAGCACCCTGCCGGTCAGCGTCGAGGAAATGGCTTACCACACTGCCTGCGTCAAACGCGGCAACCAGGGCGCACTGATCGTCACCGACCTGCCGTTCATGGCCTACGCCACCACCGAGCAGGCCCTGAACAACAGCGCCAAGCTGATGCAGGCCGGCGCTCACATGGTCAAACTCGAAGGCGCCGGCTGGCTGGCCGAGCCGATCCGTTTGCTGGCCGAGCGTGGCGTACCGGTGTGCGCGCACCTGGGCCTGACCCCGCAAGCGGTGAACATCCTCGGCGGCTACAAGGTCCAGGGCCGTCAGGAAGCGCAGGCACGGCAGATGCGCGCCGATGCCATGGCGCTGGAACAGGCCGGCGCAGCCATGCTGCTGCTCGAATGCGTGCCGAGCGAACTGGCCGCAGAAATCACCCAGGCGGTGAAGATTCCGGTGATCGGCATCGGCGCCGGCAGCGCCACCGACGGTCAGGTGCTGGTGCAGCACGACATGCTCGGCCTGTCGCTGTCTGGCCGTGCGCCGAAGTTCGTGCGCAACTTCATGGAAGGCCAAGGCAGCATTCAGGGTGCTTTCAGCGCTTATGTACAGGCAGTCAAGGACGGTAGCTTCCCCGCTGCCGAACACGGTTTTTCCGCATGAACACGGTAAAAACCCTGCGCGAGTTGCGCGCAGCCGTCGCCCAGGCACGGGCCGAGGGCAAGCAGATCGGTTTTGTGCCGACCATGGGCAATCTGCACGCGGGTCACGTTTCGCTGGTGGAGATCGCCGCCCAACGCGCCGACTTTGTCGTCGCCAGCATCTTCGTCAATCCTCTGCAGTTCGGCGCCGGTGAAGATCTGGACACCTATCCGCGTACTCTCGCCGCCGACCAGGAAAAACTGCTGGCAGCCGGCTGCCACCTGCTGTTTCACCCCGATGTCGCGGAAATCTACCCGCATGGCATGGGTGACCAGACCCGCGTCAGCGTTCCCGGTGTTTCCGAAGGCCTCTGCGGCGCCAGCCGTCCGGGGCATTTCGAAGGTGTGGCGACGGTGGTGACCAAGCTGTTCAACATGGTCCAGCCTGATCTGGCCGTATTCGGCGAGAAGGACTATCAGCAACTGGCGGTGATCCGCGCGCTGGTGCAGGACCTGAACATGCCGATCCAGATCATCGGTGCGCCGACTCAACGCGCCGATGACGGCCTTGCCCTGTCCTCGCGCAACGGCTACCTCAGCGACGAACAACGCGCCGCCGCCCCGGCGCTGTATCGAGGTCTGCAAGCGATTGCCGAAGAACTGCGCCGTGGCGCCCGCGACTACCCGCGGCTTATCGACAGTACCCAGGCGCAGCAGCGTGCCGCTGGTTTCGTGCCCGACTACCTGGAGATTCGCAACGCGTTGAATCTTCGCCCGGCACAGCTCGACGACCAGCACCTGGTGATTCTGACCGCTGCGCAGCTAGGTAGTACCCGCCTGATCGACAATCTGGTGGTTGAGCTGCCACACCAGTAGCTGCCTGCAAAGGCAGGCGGTTACACTCTCAAAGGCCCGGATTGATCCGGGCCTTTTGCTTTTGTGGATCAGGAGCTCCGATGGCCTATTACCAGCAGCCTCAAGACGTCACCACCCTGCCCGCCTGGCAGGCCCTGCAGCAGCATCGCGCCGAGATGGCCGGTTTCAGCATGCGCGAGGCCTTCGCTACGGACACAAGGCGCTACCAGCGTTTTTCCCTCGACAGTTGCGGCCTGCTGCTGGATTACTCGAAAAACCTGATCGATGAGCGCGGCCTCGAGTTGCTGATTCAACTGGCCGAGCAGGCCGGCCTGCAAGAGTCCATCGCCAACCTGTACAACGGTGAGCAGGTCAATGCTTCGGAAGGCCGCGCCGCGCTGCACACGGCCCTGCGCAGCCCCATCGGCCGCCGCCTGCTGGTCGACGGCAACGACATCATCCCCGAGGTCCATCGCGTCCTGAATCAGGTCACCGAGCTGGTCAGTCGCATTCATAGCGGCCTGTGGCGCGGCTACAGTGAAAAACCGATCAAGGAAGTGGTCAACATCGGCATTGGCGGTTCCTTCCTCGGTCCGCAACTGGTTTCCGAAGCGCTGCGTCCGTTCACGCAACGTGGTGTGCGCTGTCATTATCTGGCCAATATCGACGGCAGCGAGTTCCGCGAACTGACTGCCCGCCTCGATCCGGAAACCACACTGTTCATCGTTTCCAGCAAGTCCTTCGGCACCCTGGAAACCCTCAAGAACACCCTGGCCGCGCGCGACTGGTACCTGGCCATGGGCGGCCCGGAAGAGCAACTGCACCGCCATTTCATCGCCGTGACCAGCAACCGCAAGGCCGCCATCGAATTCGGTATCGGCGAAGAGAACATCTTCCCCATGTGGGACTGGGTCGGCGGCCGCTATTCGCTGTGGTCGGCCATCGGTCTGCCCATCGCCCTGGCCATCGGCGTGTCCAACTTCAAGGAGCTGCTGGCCGGCGCCTACGCCATGGACGAGCACTTCACCCAGGCGCCACTGGCCGAGAACATGCCGGTGCTGATGGCCCTGCTGGGCATCTGGTACACCAATTTCTGGGGCGCGCAGAGCCACGCGATTCTGCCCTACGACCATTATCTGCGTAATTTCACCAAGCACCTGCAGCAACTGGACATGGAATCCAACGGCAAGAGCGTGCGTCAGGACGGCACGCCGCTGGACATCGCCACCGGCCCGATCATCTGGGGCGGCGTCGGCTGCAATGGCCAGCACGCCTACCACCAGTTGCTGCACCAGGGCCGCCTGCTGGTGCCGGCGGACTTCATCGTCCCGGTCAACAGCTACAACCCGCTCGCCGACCATCACCAGTGGCTGTTCGCCAACTGCCTGTCGCAGGCCCAGGCGCTGATGCAGGGCAAGACGCGCGAAGAGGCCGAAGCCGAACTGCGTGCCAAGGGGCTGAGCGAAGACGAGGTGCAGCGCCTGGCACCGCACAAGGTGATCCCCGGCAACCGGCCGAGCAATATCCTGGTGATGAACCGCATCGCGCCGTTCAACCTCGGCGCGCTGGTGGCGCTGTACGAGCACAAGGTGTTCGTGCAGAGCGCCATCTGGGGCATCAACGCCTTCGACCAGTGGGGCGTGGAACTGGGCAAGGAGATGGGCAAGGAGGTCTATCAGCGCCTCACCGGCGCCAGCGGTGAGCCGGCCAGTGACGCCTCCACCCAGGGCCTGATCGAGCACTTCCGTTCCCAGCATCGCGGCTAGCGGTGCGGACGGGGCCGGCCCTCAAGCGTGCGCTCGCCGTCACGGCCGGGCGCAGGCAACCCTAAGTGCAATCACCCGGCGTGTCGCTTGGCACCGGCCACGCAGATCACGGCGCCCAGTGTCGCGACCAGCATCGTCCAACTGACGGCCTCATGCAGCAGCAGCGCCGCCAGTGCCAGGCCCATGAAGGGCTGAAACAGCTGCAGTTGCCCCACGGCCGCGATTCCGCCTTGCACCAGGCCGCGGTACCAGAACACGAAGCCGATCAGCATGCTGAACAGCGAAACGTAGGCCAGGCCGGCCCAGGCAGGCCCCCGGATCCCGCTCAGTGATAGAGGCATGCTCAGTATCATCAGTGGCAGCATGACCGGTAGCGACACCACCAGCGCCCAGCAGATCACCTGCCAACCACCGAGCGTACGGGACAAGCGTGCGCCTTCGGCATACCCCAGGCCGCACACCACCACGGCCGCCAGCATCAGCAGATCCCCCTGCAGCGAAGCCTCGATGCCGCCCAGGGCGGCATAACCGACAACAAAGCAGGCACCGGCCAACGAGAACAGCCAGAACACCGGCCGCGGGCGCTCGCCAGCTCGGAGCACGGCAAAGATGGCGGTGCACAGCGGCAGTATCCCCACGAACACGATCGAGTGCGCCGAAGTTACATGCTGCAGCGCCAGCGCCGTCAGCAGCGGAAACCCGACCACGACGCCCAGAGCCGTCACCACCAGCGCCGGGATATCGGAGCCGCTGGGCCGCGCCTGCCGGAAGGCCAGCAGCAGCGCCAGCCCCAGCAGCGCGGCAATGGTCGCCCGAACGCCAGTGAGGAAGACGGGCGAGAAGTCGGCCACAGCAACGCGGGTCGCAGGCAGCGAGCCGGCAAAGATCGCCACACCGATGAAACCATTGATCCAGCCACTGGTTGTTCTTTCCATTCCGGACTCCTTCTTAAACAGTGCCAGTAGACACTTGCCGGAAAACTACGAGACAGGCACGATCCAATACGATTTGAAAGAACTGTTATGCATTAGTATCCAGCACGGTTTCGATATGGCACGAAGCGGAACACGAATCCAGGCGGTGATGGCAGAGATCCGTTCACGGATCGTCTCGCGCACCTGTCTGCCAGGCACCCGGCTGCCTTCCGTGCGGGCGCAGGCCCAGGCGATGCAGGTTTCGGTGTCGACAGTGATCGAAGCCTACGAACGGCTGGCTGCCGAGAACATCATCACCTCGCGCCCGGGCTCGGGTTTCTATGTGGCCGGGCCGGTCGCGCCGCTTGCGCTCACACAGCTTGGCCCGCGATTGGACCGGGAGGTCGACCCGCTGTGGGTGTCGCGCCAGTCGCTGGAGATAGAGGCTGCGGTGCTCAAGCCGGGTTGCGGCTGGCTGCCCGCTGACTGGCTGTACGAGGCAGGTGTACGCCGCGCCCTGCGTACATTGGCGCGGGCCGCAACGCCTGAGCTGACCGAGTACGCCACACCGCTGGGCCATCCGGAGCTGCGCCGGCTGCTCTCGCGGCGCCTGCACGGCATCGGCGTCGATGCACGCCCAGATCAGATCATGCTTGCCGAATCGGGAACCCATGCGATCGATCTGATCTGCCGCTTTCTGTTGTCACCAGGCGATAAGGTGCTGGTGGACGATCCCTGCTACTTCAACTTCCACGCCCTGCTCAAGGCGCACCGCGTGCAGGTCGTGGGCGTGCCCTACACGCCGCACGGGCCGGATGTCTCGTGCTTCGAGGCCGCGCTGCGGGAGCACTCGCCCCGGCTCTACATCACCAACTCCGGCATCCACAATCCCACCGGCGCGAGCCTTTCTCCCGTAACGGCGCACCGGCTGCTGAAGCTGGCCGACAGCTCGAACCTGGTGATCGTGGAAGACGATATCTTCGCCGACTTCGAGACTAGTGCTGCGCCCAGGCTGGCGGCCTTCGACGGACTGGAGCGGGTCATCCACATCGGCAGCTTCTCCAAGACCATCTCCGCGTCGCTGCGCTGCGGCTATATCGCCACGCGCAGCGACTGGATAGAAAGCCTTGCCGATCTGAAGATCGCCACCACCTTCGGCGGCGGCAGGCTGGCGTCCGAGGCGCTGCTCATCGCCCTGACCGACAGCGGCTACCGCAAACATCTGGAAGCGCTGCGACTACGCCTGGCAAGTCAGATGCAGAGGACCATTGCGCGGCTCGAATCGCTCGACATCCGGCCGTGGCTGGTTCCTCAGGCCGGGATGTTCCTCTGGTGCCGGTTACCGCCCGGCACGGACGCCGCTGACATCGCCCGCGCCTGCCTCGCCGATGGCGTGATACTGGCGCCGGGCAACGCCTTCAGCCAGTCCCCGGACGCAGGCGAGTTCATGCGTTTCAACGTCGCGCAATCTGCGGATGAGCGGATCTTCGAGGTGCTAAGCCGGGCGCTGGAAGGCAGATAACAGGCGCTACCATGGCTGCTGCCGGTGTGGGTGCGTGCGCTATAGCGCAACCGCCCCTTGAACCAAGCGCCTGCTAGGGTGCACCCTTGTGATTGTTGCGGACAAACAATTACAAGGAGCCCGCCATGTTCGAGATCACCCGTCACCCCGTGGCCGACGCGGTGCGCCAACGTGCACACCTGGATAACAATGCTTATCTGCGTCTGTATCAGCAGTCCATCGAGCAACCGGAAACCTTCTGGGCCGAACAGGCCAAGGCCTTCCTCACTTGGTTCAAGCCCTGGGATCAGGTCCACCGCGGCGACCTCGAGCAGGGTCGCGCCGAGTGGTTCAAGGGCGGCCAGCTCAACGTCGCCTACAACTGCATCGACCGCCACCTGGAAAAGCGCGGCGAACAGATCGCCATCATCTGGGAAGGCGACAACCCGGCCGAGTCGGCGCACATCACCTACAACAAGCTGCACCACAACGTCAGCCGCCTGGCCAATGTGCTCAAGAGCCGTGGCGTGAAGAAAGGCGACCGGGTGTGCATCTACATGCCGATGATCCCCGAAGCGGCCTACGCCATGCTCGCCTGCGCGCGCATCGGCGCCGTGCATTCGGTGGTGTTCGGCGGCTTCTCCCCGGACGCCTTGCGTGACCGCATTCTCGATGCCGACTGCCGCACGGTGATCACCGCCGATGAAGGCGTGCGCGGCGGCAAGTACGTTGCGCTGAAGAACAACGTCGACAAGGCCCTGCAGAGCTGCCCGGACGTTTCCACCGTGGTGGTGGTCGAGCGCACCCAGGGTGACGTCGCTTGGGTGGAAGGCCGCGACATCTGGTACCACCAGGCGCTCAAGGACGTCAGCGCGGATTGCCCGGCCGAGCCGATGGACGCCGAGGATCCGTTGTTCATCCTCTACACCTCGGGCAGCACCGGCAAACCCAAGGGCGTGCTGCACACCACCGGCGGTTACCTGCTCGGCGCGGCGATGACCCACAAGTACGTGTTCGACTACCACGAGGGCGACATCTACTGGTGCACCGCCGATGTCGGTTGGGTCACCGGGCACAGCTACATCGTCTACGGCCCACTGGCCAACGCCGCCACCACGCTGATGTTCGAGGGCGTACCGAACTACCCGGACGCCTCACGCTTCTGGCAGGTGATCGACAAACATCAGGTCAACACCTTCTACACCGCCCCCACGGCCCTGCGCGCCTTGATGCGAGAAGGCGCTGCACCGGTCAAGGCCACCTCACGCAGCAGCCTGCGCCTGCTCGGCACCGTGGGCGAGCCGATCAACCCGGAAGCCTGGGAATGGTATTTCCATGTAGTCGGCGACATGCGCTGCCCCATCGTCGACACCTGGTGGCAGACCGAGACCGGCTCCATCCTGATCACCCCGCTGCCCGGCGCCACCGACCTCAAACCAGGCTCGGCCACGCGCCCCTTCTTCGGCGTACAGCCGGTGCTGCTCGACGAGCAGGGCAAGGAGATCGAGGGCCCCGGCAGCGGCGTACTGGCGATCAAGGCCAGCTGGCCGAGCCAGATACGCAGCGTCTACGGCGATCATCAGCGGATGATCGACACCTACTTCAAGCCCTACCCCGGCTACTACTTCACCGGTGATGGTGCGCGCCGCGACGAGGACGGCTACTACTGGATCACCGGCCGCGTGGATGACGTGATCAACGTCTCCGGCCACCGCATCGGCACCGCCGAGGTGGAGAGCGCGCTGGTGCTGCACGATGCCGTGGCCGAAGCGGCAGTGGTCGGCTACCCGCACGACGTGAAGGGCCAGGGCATCTACGCCTATGTCACGTTAATGAACGGCCAGGAGCCCTCTGACGAGCTGAAGAAAGATCTGCTGACCCTGGTCGGCAAGGAGATAGGCAGCTTCGCCAAGCCCGAGCTGATCCAGTGGGCGCCAGGCCTGCCCAAGACCCGCTCGGGCAAGATCATGCGGCGTATCCTGCGCAAGATCGCCTGCAACGAGTTGGAGAACATGGGCGACACCTCGACCCTGGCCGACCCGAGCGTGGTCGACAGCCTGATCGATCAGCGTCTCAATCGCTGAACCAAACGCCCCTTGCCCCCGTGCGGGGCAAGGCGGCATCTTGCCTTGGGCAAGCCAAGCGCCGAAACTGCGCGCCATGGAAAGCCTACGTCGTCAGATCGAAAAACAGGTGCACAGCCTTACCGGCGCCTCGCTGGGCGTGCTCGACCTCGACCAGCCACGTGGTGATGCCGGCCTGTTCGGCCCACAGTCGATGGCCTGGGAGGTGCACGCCGACTTTACCGCGATGATGGTCGGCGGCATCTCCGCCCTGCTCTTGCAGATGCTCCACCCGCTGGCCCTGGCCGGCGTGTGGGATCACTCCACCTTCCGCCAGGACATGCTCGGCCGCCTGCGCCGCACCAGCCTGTTCATCGCCGGCACCACCTACGGCGGCCTACACGATGCCGAGCAACTGATCGACAAGGTGCGCCGCATCCATCTGCAGGTGGTCGGCAGCGCGCCGGACGGCCGTCCCTATGCCGCCAGCGATCCCGAGCTGCTGACCTGGGTACATGTCTCCGAGGTCAGCCAGTTTCTTGCCGGTTACCTGCGTTATGTCGACCCGCAACTGCCGGTGGCCGAGCAGGATCGCTACTACCGTGAAGTGGCGCTGATTGCCGAGCGTCTCGGTGCGCAGGACGTACCCAAGTCGCGCCAGGCCATCGGCGATTACCTCGAGCGCATGCGCCCGCAACTTCTGTGCGATGAGCGCACCCGCGAAGTGGTGCGACTGCTGCATGCCGCACCGATGCCCAACATTCTCGCCAAGCCCTTCGGCAACCTGATGATGCAGGCCGGCATCGAGCTGCTGCCGGACTGGGCCAGCGATCTGCTCGGCGAGCATCAGGCCGCCTGGCGCCGCCCACTGATCCGCGCCAGCGTGCAACGCACCGCCTCAGTGCTGCGCTGGGCGATTCGCAACAGTGCGGCGCAGCGTGCCCGCCGCCGTCTGGAGCCGCACCTGTAGGGCGGGTGAAAACCGCCACTGGTCGCACCCGCCCTACGCTCATGCCCCGCCGCTTTTCTTGATAAACTGCCGGCCTTCCTTTCACCGAGACGCTGCGCATGCCTTCTCTTGACCAGGCGCTGCGCGCCGCCCTCGCCGCTCGTGAACACCTGCTCAGCGAACTGCACGCGCAAGGCACCGACTGCTACCGCTTGTTCCATGGTAGCCAGGAAGGCGCGCCAGGCCTGACCGTCGACCGCTACGGTCCGCAGTTGCTGGTGCAGAGCTTTCATCAGCCGCTTGAAGCCTGCGATCTGCACAGCATCGTCAGCAGCGTCGAAACCTATCTGGGGCAGCCGCTGCTGGTGGTCTACAACGACCGCTCCAAGGGCAATTCACGGATCGACCGCGACCCGGCACTGTTCCAGGCCGACGATGCAGCACTGGAAGACCTGGTCGGCCGTGAATGGGGGCTGAACTACCGTGTACGCGGCCGTCATACCGGACAGGACCCGCTGCTGTTTCTTGACCTGCGCAACGCCCGCGGCTGGGTCAAGGCCAACAGCGCCGGCAAGTCCGTGCTCAACCTGTTCGCCTATACCTGCGGCGTCGGTCTGTGCGCCGCGGCGGGCGGCGCGCGCGAGGTGACCAACCTCGACTTCGCCCAGGGCAACCTCGCCGTGGGCCAGGAAAACGGCGCGCTCAACCCCGAGCTGCCGACCATGCAGTTCATCCAGTCCGACTATTTCCCGGCGATTCGGCAACTGGCCGACCTGCCGATCAGCAGCCGACGCGGGCAAAAACTGCCGAACTACCCACGCCTGCAAGCGCGCCAGTTCGACCTGGTCTTTCTCGACCCTCCGGCCTGGGCCAAAAGCGCCTTCGGCACCGTCGACCTGCTGCGCGACTACCAGAGCCTGCTCAAACCAGCATTGCTGGCCACGGCCGAAGGCGGCACGCTGGTGTGCTGCAACAACCTGGCGAAGGTGGAGATGAATGACTGGCGCGCGCAGGTGCTGCGCTGCGCCGACAAGCTCGGCCGTGCCGTACAGGATTGCCAGGCGATCGCCCCTGCGCCGGACTTCCCTTCGCATGACGCCAGGCCGCCACTGAAAACCCTGATCCTGCAGCTCTGAACCGGGATTTGCGCGCAATCTAACTGCAGCGATGACGACCGGAACTGAACCGTCGTGCCATACTCCAAGTCGTCTCCCCGTCTGGATAGATGACGCCAAGCCATGCCCAAAGGACTGAAGCGCGCGTTAAGCGCACTGTTGATCGCTGTTTTCCTCTATAGCCTGATCGGCTTTCTGATTCTGCCGGGCATCGCCCTGCGCATCGCCAACCAGCAGTTGGCGCAATACGCCACGCTGCCGGCCTCGCTGCAGCGCGTGCAGCTCAACCCCTTCAGTCTCGAGCTCAGCCTGTGGGGCCTGCGCGTCGGCGAGAGTGGCCAGGAGCAGCTGAGCTTCCAGCGTCTCTACGCCAATCTGCAAAGCGACAGCCTGTGGAGCGGCGCCTTGCATCTGAGTGACGTAGAGCTCGACGGCGCGCGCACCGAAATCCTCTTCGGCAAAGACGGCACGCTCAATCTCACCCAGCTATTCGACCTGCCGGAAAGCCAGGCAGAACCGAAGGCCGAGAGTACCGAGCCCTTCCCACTGCGCATCGACAGCATTCGTCTGCGTGAGAACGCTCTGCGCTTCCAGGACCTGCGCCCCAGTGAAGCAGTCGAGTTCGCCTACGACTCGTTGAACCTGGAGTTGCACAACCTCAGCACCCTGGCCGGCGACAACGCCGAGATGAGCATGACCGCCAGCGGCCCGCACGGCGCACAGATCGACTGGCGCGGCCAGGTCAGCCTGACGCCCATCACCTCCAGCGGCAGCCTGAGCGTCAGCGACGGCCGCCTCAGCACCTTCTGGCCCTACGTGCGCGACGCCTTGCCGCTGGTACTCAAGGAAGGCCAGGTCGATCTCAGTAGCGACTATCGCCTCGACCTGTCCAGCGGTACCGAGCTGCAACTGAGCAAGATCAAGGTGCAGTTGGCCCCCTTCGCCATCGACGACCCGCAAGGCAAACCACTGGTCCGTCTGCAACGCCTGGATATCGACAACACCAGCCTCGACCTGGCCAAGCAGCAGGTGGTGGTCGGCCAGGTGCGCAGCCAGGGCCTGGAGGCCTGGGCGGCGCGCGAAGCCGACGGCCAACTGGACTGGCAGAAGCTGTTCGCCAACCCCGAAAGCGCCAAGCCCGAGGCTGCCGAACCCACGGAGCAGGCCGGCGAGAGCAAGCCCTGGCAAGTGCTGCTGCAAGATGTGCAGCTGCGCGACTACAAGGCTCACCTGGCCGACCGTGTACCGCAACAGGAAGTGGCGGTGGATGTCGGCCCGCTGAACCTCGACCTGAAGAACTTCGACAGCCTTGGCGACAAACCTTTCGACCTCAGGCTCGACACCGGCCTGGGCAAGCAGGGCAAGCTGCAGGCGGCCGGCAACGTACAGCTGAGCCCAACCAGCGCTCAACTCAAGGTCGCCACCCAGGACATCGATCTGCGTCTGGCGCAGGCCTATCTGAGCCCCTTCATTCGCCTGGAACTGCGCAGCGGCCTGCTCGGCAGTGACCTCGACGTGCAGCTCAAGAGCACCGAGCCGCTGGCGCTCAGCGTCACCGGCAGCGCCAGGGTCGATCAGTTGCACACCCTGGACACCTTGCGGGAACGCGATTTCGTGCGCTGGAAGCAGGTACGGGTGGGCGGCCTCGACTATCGCCATGGTCAAAGCCTGGCCATCGAGCGCGTCGAACTGGATCAGCCCTACGCACGCTTCGTGATCAACGAAAATCTCACCACCAACGTCAGCGAGCTGATCGTGCCGCAGCCGCAGACGCCGAACGAGAGCAAGGCCGATGCGGGTAAGCCGCTGGCGATCCGCATCGGTGGCGTAGCCATCAATGACGGCTCGGCCAACTTCGCCGACTTCAGCCTGACCCCCAGCTTCGCCACTGCCGTTCAGCAGATGAACGGGCGCATCGGCGTACTCGACAATCAGAAGCCGCAAGCCGCCAGCGTCGATATCCAGGGTAAGGTCGACCGCTACGCGCCAATGAGCATCAAGGGCAAGCTGACGCCTTTCGATCCACTCAACAGCCTGGATATCGCCACCAGCTTCAAGAATGTCGAGCTGACCACCATCACCCCCTACTCCGGCAAATTCGCCGGTTATCGCATCCGCAAGGGCCGCCTCAACCTCGACCTGCACTACCGCATCGAGAAGGGCCAGCTCAACGCCGAGAACAAGGTGCTGGTAGAGAATCTGCAGCTGGGCGAGCGGGTCGACAGCCCGGACGCCGTCGACCTGCCGATTCGCCTGGCAGTCGCCCTGCTCAAGGACACCCAGGGCCGCATCGCCATCGAGCTGCCGGTACAGGGCGATCTCAACAACCCAGAATTCAGCGTCATGCCCATCGTCTGGCAGACATTGCGCAATCTGGTACTGCGCACCGCCCAGGCGCCGTTCAAATTCATCGCCGGGCTGGTCGGCGGCGGTAACGTCGACCTCAGTACCGTGCCGTTCGCTGCCGGTTCTGCAGAGCTTGAGGGTGACGCGCGCCAGGCGCTGGACACCCTGGCCAAAGCGCTCGGGGAACGCCCCAACCTGCGCCTGGAGGTGGAAGGCCAGGCTGCACAGAGTGCCGATGGCCCACTATTGGCTGAACAGCGTCTGCAACGCGAATTTCGCGAAACCTGGTACAAGGTGCTGCAACGCCGGGGTGACAGGGTGCCGGCCAGTCCCGATGAGCTGACGGTCGCCGAGGACGAACAGGCCGCCCTGCTCGAAGGCATCTATCGCACCCGCCTCAAGCAACAGCCGCCGGCCGAATGGGCCGAACTGGACAAGGAGCAACGCCAGCAGAACATGCGCACGGCAGTGTTGGACTCCTGGGCTCAAAGCAAGCTGTTGTTGCGCCAACTGGCTCAGCAACGCGCTGCAACGATCAAGGATTATCTGGTTGAACAAGGCGGGTTGTACGATGAACGCGTCTACCTGATCGATGCCAACCTGGGTGAACCCGAAGCCGACGGCCGCGTGCTCACCACCCTGCACCTGGACAGCCAATGATCATGCGCAGCTTATCCATCATCACGCTTTTCACCCTGACTGCCGGCCTACTCAGCGCTACCGCGCAGGCCGACACGCTACGCTGCGGCAGCGCCCTGGTCAGCCTCGGCGACCGTCCGTTCGAGGTGGAACGCAAATGTGGCGCGCCGGTGCACCGCGATCCCATCGGCTACACCCTGGGTTCCTATGACCGTCGCGAATACATGATTGAGGAATGGGTCTACGGCCCGAGCAACGGCATGCTCAGCATCCTGCGCTTCGAGGGTAACCGCCTGACGGCGATCGAGCGCCGGCGCGAACGCTGAACAGGAGGCTCTCATGCGCACATTCAGCTGTCTGCTCACCCTGCTCTGCCTGCCCCTGATGGCCGAGGCGTCTTCCACCTATCGCTGCGGTAGCGCTCTGGTCAGCAAGACAGCGCCCACCGCAGAGGTGCTGAACAAATGTGGCGAGCCTTCCAGTCGCGATTTTATCGGCTACAAGGAAGTGGTCGATCATTACGGCTTTCGCAACGAGGTGAGCGTCGAGGAGTGGATATACGGCCCGAAAAGCGGCATGTACCACTTCCTGCGTTTCGAAGGCGGGCGCCTGACCGAGGTCCGCAGTAAGCGCGGCAGTTGATGCTGCTCCGCACGCTGCGCCCTAGGAGCAATACTCCCGCCGTACGCCCTGCATAAAAATCAAGGCCCCGCCGGTCAAACCGGCGGGGCCTTCGCGCCTCCATGCTTGTCGCTATCCGTGCTGATCAGGCGTCCTGCCTGTAGCTATCCGTACGTATGGGCATCCTTGCCCGGCAATCCGTGCTCAGAGCTTGTCGCTGAAATCGCGTAGCTCTTGCTGGGCCTTTTCCTTGGTCCAGCCATAGCGTTCTTGCAGCTTGCCGGCCAGGTATTCGCTGTGGCCCTCGGCGACGTCCAGGTCGTCATCGGTCAGGTTGCCCCAACGCTCCTTGATGCGACCGTTGAGCTGCTTCCATTTGCCTTTGATGATGTCGCTATTCATGCTCATTCTCCCAGTGACAGAAGGTGGGGCCGGGTGGCAACCCGGCCGGCTCGGCTATCAGTCAGCGGCTTTCAGAGCGTCGGCGGATACGTCACGCACACCCTCGATTTCCTTGGTCTTGGCGATAGCCAGATCACGCTCAGCATCGGTGGCAACAGTGCCGGACAGGGAAACCACGCCCTGGTTGGTCTCGACCTTGATGTCCAGCGCACTGAGGCTCGAGTCAGCGACGAAAGTGGACTTCACTTTGCTGGTGATCCAGGTGTCGGATACCGCCTGCTCGGCTTTATCCACTGTGTCATTGGCCGCCAGCATGGTCGGCTCTGCGGCGAAGGCTGCCGAGGCCAGCGACATGCTAAGCACGGCAGCGGTCAGGGTAGTAGCGGCAAAACGGTTGATTGGCTGTTTCATGATTCGACTCCTGTACATTCCAGACAATCTGCAAACCAACTCCTGGTTGCAGGTTCACCAGTACCGTTGCAGGGCCTGTGCCAGGTTTTAAAATAAAATAAATCCCTTTAAAAACAAATAGTTAAACAAAACGACCATTATGCTCTTGATTGCATTTCGCCGAGTCACATGAAAGACCTCGGGCAATTTGCATGAACCTGGCATTAAGCCATCTCAGGCACTAATTGAAAGCAGTCTGGAGCTGACCCTAAATGCCCTGGACAGTGGCAGAGTTCGAGTGACACCCCCAACGATCAAGCACAAAAAAGGGCTCCCGTGGGAGCCCTTCTGGTTCGAACAGGTAAGCCGTGCTTAGACGCCAGAGGCCTCGGCAGCAGCTACGTCCTTGATCGACAGCTTGATGCGGCCGCGGTTGTCCACGTCCAGTACCAGTACCTTCACTTCCTGGCCTTCCTGCAGCACGTCGGTGACCTTCTCCACGCGCTGATCGCTCAGCATGGAGATGTGCACCAGACCGTCCTTGCCCGGCAGGATGTTGACGAAGGCGCCGAAGTCGACGATGCGCTCGACCTTGCCGACGTAGATCTTGCCGATCTCGGCTTCTGCGGTGATACCCAGAACGCGCTGACGAGCAGCCTCGGCCGCTTCCTTGGTTTCGCCGAAGATCTTGATCGAACCATCGTCTTCGATGTCGATCGAGGCCTTGGTTTCTTCGCAGATACCACGGATGGTCGCGCCACCCTTGCCGATCACGTCGCGAATCTTGTCCTGGTCGATCTTCATCGCGATCATGGTCGGTGCATTGGCCGACAGCTCGCTACGCGACTGGGCGATGACCTGGTTCATCTGGCCGAGGATGTTCAGACGCGCTTCCAGCGCCTGCTCCAGCGCCTGCTCCATGATCTCTTCGGTGATGCCCTGGATCTTGATGTCCATCTGCAGCGCGGTAACGCCTTTGGCAGTACCGGCCACCTTGAAGTCCATGTCGCCCAGGTGGTCTTCGTCACCGAGGATGTCGGTCAGGACGGCGAATTTCTCACCTTCCAGCACCAGACCCATGGCGATACCGGCAACCGGTGCCTTCATCGGCACACCGGCGTCCATCAGCGCCAGGGAAGCGCCGCACACCGAAGCCATGGAGGAAGAACCGTTGGACTCGGTGATTTCCGATACTACGCGGATGGTGTACGGGAACTCGTCAGCGCTCGGCAGCATGGCGGCAACGCCACGACGGGCGAGGCGACCGTGGCCGATTTCACGACGGCCAGTAGCGCCCATGCGACCACACTCACCGACCGAGTACGGCGGGAAGTTGTAGTGCAGCATGAAGGGGTCTTTCTTCTCGCCTTCGAGGGTGTCCAGCAGTTGCGCGTCGCGGGCGGTACCGAGGGTGGCAACCACCAGCGCCTGGGTTTCGCCACGGGTGAACAGCGCCGAGCCGTGAGTCTTGTCCAGTACCCCGACTTCGATGTTCAGGCCACGCACGGTACGGGTGTCACGGCCATCGATACGCGGCTTGCCGTTGACGATGTTCTCGCGCACGGTGCGGTATTCGATTTCGCCGAAGGCTTCTTTGACTTCACCGGCCGAAGGCTGGCCTTCTTCACCGGAGAACTTGGCCACGACCTGATCACGCAGCTCGCCCAGACGCGCGTAGCGGTCCTGCTTGACGGTGATGGTGTAGGCCTGGGAGATCGCCTCGCCGAACTCGCCACGGATGGCGTTCAGCAGTTCGGTGTTCTCCGGCTTCGGCTGCCAGTCCCAGGTCGGCTTGCCGGCTTCGGCAGCCAGTTCGGCGACAGCCTGGATGACCACCTGGAACTCCTCATGGGCAAACAGCACGGCGCCCAGCATCTGGTCTTCGGTCAGCTCTTTGGCTTCCGATTCGACCATCAGTACGGCGTCCTTGGTGCCGGCCACGACCATGTCCAGGCTCGAAGCCTTGAGCTGCTCGTAATTCGGGTTCAGCAGGTAGCCGGTTTCCGGGTGGAAGGCCACGCGTGCGGCACCGATCGGGCCGTTGAACGGGATACCGGAGATGGCCAGGGCAGCCGAGGTACCGATCATCGCAGCGATGTCCGGGTCGGTCTTCTTGCTGGTGGAAACCACGGTGCAGATGACCTGCACTTCGTTCTGGAAGCCTTCCGGGAACAGCGGACGGATCGGACGATCGATCAGACGCGAGGTCAGGGTTTCTTTCTCGGAAGGACGTGCTTCACGCTTGAAGAAACCGCCGGGGATCTTGCCGGCAGCGTAGGTCTTTTCCTGATAGTGCACGGACAGCGGGAAGAAGCCCTTGCTTGGGTCGGCAGTCTTGGCGCCGGTTACGGCGACCAGCACGCTGACGTCGTCGTCAACGGTGACCAGCACTGCGCCGGACGCTTGACGGGCGATACGGCCAGTCTCGAGGGTAACGGTCGACTGACCGAACTGGAATTTCTTGATTACCGGGTTCACGGTGTTTTCCTTCTCTTTGTTGCCTTGGGGGAAATTGGAAAGAAGCGCGGGAGTCGGACCCGATGCATCCCTCGAAAAGCCAAAAGCTGGAAGCCCAGCGCCACGAGGTGAGGATCACTCCCCACTCGCGACGCCGAACTCCCAGCTTCCAACTTGTGCAGCTCGCGTCTATTAACGACGCAGGCCCAGGCGACCGATCAGGGCGCTGTAACGACTGGCATCTTTACCCTTCAGGTAGTCCAGCAGCTTACGACGCTGGTTCACCATACGGATCAGACCACGACGGCTGTGGTGATCTTTACCGTTGGCCTTGAAGTGGCCTTGCAGCTTGTTGATGTTGGCGGTCAGCAGGGCAACCTGCACTTCCGGGCTACCGGTATCGCCTTCAGCTTGTTTGTAGTCGTTTACGATCTGGGCTTTTTCTTCAACGCTGAGTGCCATGTTGGCTTCCTCTCATCTGGAAACTGCCGAAGCAGTCTCAATAGGCCGGAAATCGCTTCCCGTGTTTTAAAAAGAGGTATGACCGTGCCTACTAACAGCCACCCTCGCAATCCTGACGCTGGTATCGCCAGCCTCAGGTTTCGACCTCTCGGCCGAACCGCTCGGCGCTACGCGCCGGTATAAATCAGTCGACGCGGGGCAATACGCCCATCGTCACTCACCTCACCGATACCGATGAAGCGACCATTGTGATCCTGCACCCGCACCATGCCGAACTTCGGCGCTTCCGGCGCTCGCACCGGCTGCCCTTGCAACCAGTAGAACGCGCTGTGCTCGGAGAACTGCAGCAGCGGCCAGTCTTGCAGACCACTATCGGCCGGCAGCAGGAAGCGATCCAGCGCCTCATTACCGCCTTCGGCGTGTGCGGCCTCCAGCTCTTCCAGCGTCACGGTACGCGTCAGATCGAACGGGCCCGCCTTGGTACGGCGTAGCTCGGCGACATGCGCACCGCAACCGAGCAACTGACCGAGATCCTCGACCAGCGTACGAATATAGGTGCCTTTGCTGCAATCAACCGCCAGACGCGCCTGCTCGCCTTCGCAGGCCAGCAGTTCCAGGCGCGCAATAGTAACAGAACGCGCTTCGCGCTCCACTACTTCACCGGCACGAGCCAGCTTGTAGAGTGGCTGGCCATCCTTCTTCAATGCCGAGTACATCGGCGGTATCTGCTTGATTTCACCGCGAAAACGCGGCAACAGCGTCTCGATCTCGGCGCGACCGACGGTCACCGGGCGCCGTTCGATCACATCGCCTTCGGCATCGCCGGTGGTGGTGGTAACGCCAAGCTGAGCGATGGTCTCATAGCCCTTGTCGGCGTCCAGCAGATACTGGGAGAACTTGGTCGCCTCACCGAAACACAGCGGCAGCACACCGGTGGCCAACGGGTCGAGGCTGCCGGTGTGACCGGCCTTCTCGGCATTGAGCAGCCAACGCACCTTCTGCAGCGCGGCGTTAGACGTGAAACCGTGCGGCTTGTCGAGCAGGATGATGCCGTCGACCTTGCGGCGAATACGTTTGACCTGCGCCACGCCTTACTCCTTGGAACCGGCGGTGTCGTCGTGCAGACGATCTTCCGCCACCGCACGCTCGATCAGTGCCGACAGGTGCGCACCGCGCTGGACACTTTCGTCGTAGTGGAAGTGCAACTGAGGCACGCTGCGCAGCTTCATCGCCTTACCCAGCTGCATGCGCAGGAAACCGGCCGCGTCGTTGAGTACCTTGAGGCTCTCTTTGATCGACTCGGCATCATCCTGACCCATGACGGTGATGAACACCTTGGCGTGACCGATATCACGACTGACGTCGACTGCGGTGATGGTCACCAACCCCAGACGCGGATCCTTGACCTCACGCCGGATAAGCTGGGCCAGTTCGCGTTGCATCTGGTCGCCGATACGCTGAGTACGGCTGTAATCTTTGGCCATTTTCTACTTACCTTTACTTCGTCCGCTGCCTGTTCGCCAGCGGACCCAAAAGCGGCAAACGCCCGGCCGCGCGAATGCGGGGCCGGGCGTTGCGTGTTGCGACTCGCGATTACAGGCTGCGAGCCACCTGGACTTTCTCGAACACTTCGATCTTGTCGCCGACCTTGACGTCGTTGTAGCTCTTCACCGCGATACCGCACTCCATGCCATTACGCACTTCGGCGACGTCGTCCTTGAAGCGACGCAGCGATTCCAGCTCACCTTCGAAGATCACCACGTCTTCACGCAGTACGCGGATCGGACGGTTACGGAAGACAGTGCCTTCGATGACCATGCAACCGGCAACCGCGCCAAACTTCGGCGAACGGAATACGTCACGCACTTCGGCGGTACCCAGGATGTTCTCGCGAACATCGCTGCCGAGCATACCGGTGAGCGCCTTCTTGACGTCTTCGATGATGTCGTAGATGACGTTGTAGTAGCGCATGTCCAGGCCTTCGGCCTCGACGATCTTGCGCGCACCGGCGTCAGCACGGACGTTGAAGCCAAACAGCACGGCGTTGGAAGCCAGCGCCAGGTTGGCATCGGACTCGGTGATACCACCGACGCCGCCACCGACCACACGCACTTGCACTTCGTCGTTGCCCAGAGTGCTGAGCGAGCCTTGCAGAGCTTCCAGAGAACCACGCACATCGGACTTGAGTACGATGTTGAGGGTTTTCTTCTCTTCCTGGCCCATGTTCTCGAAGATGTTTTCCAGCTTGCCGGCGTGAGCACGGGCCAGCTTGATCTCGCGGAATTTGCCTTGACGGAACAGGGCAACTTCGCGGGCCTTCTTCTCGTCGGCAACCACGGTCATGTCGTCACCGGCATCCGGCGTGCCATCGAGGCCGAGGATCTCGACCGGAATGGACGGACCGGCTTCCTTGATCGGCTTGCCGTTCTCGTCAAGCATGGCACGCACGCGGCCATAGTTGACGCCGACCAGGACCATGTCACCCTGACGCAGGGTACCGTCCTGAACCAGCACGGTGGCCACCGGGCCACGACCCTTGTCCAGACGCGATTCGACCACCACACCACGGCCCGGGGCCGATGGCGTGGCTTTCAGCTCAAGCACTTCAGCCTGCAGCAGTACGGCTTCGAGCAGCTCGTCGATACCGGTACCCATCTTGGCCGACACATGCACATAAGGTGCATCGCCGCCCCACTCTTCCGGGATCACGTCGAGCGCGGCCAGGCCGTTCTTGATGTTGTCCGGGTTGGCATCGGGCTTGTCGATCTTGTTCACCGCAACCACGATCGGTACGCCAGCCGCTTTCGCGTGCTGTACGGCTTCCTGGGTCTGCGGCATCACGCCGTCGTCAGCAGCGACGACCAGGATGACGATGTCAGTCGCCTTGGCACCACGCGCACGCATGGCGGTAAACGCGGCGTGACCGGGGGTGTCGAGGAAGGTGACCATGCCGCGGTCGGTTTCGACGTGGTAGGCACCGATGTGCTGGGTGATGCCACCCGCTTCACCGGAGGCCACCTTGGCGCGACGAATGTAGTCGAGCAGCGAGGTCTTACCGTGGTCGACGTGACCCATTACGGTCACGACCGGAGCACGGGAGAAGGATTCACCTTCGAACTTCAGCGACTCGGCCAGGGAATCTTCCAGAGCGGTGTCGCTGACCAGCTTGACCTTGTGGCCCAGCTCTTCGGCGATCAACTGGGCAGTTTCCTGGTCCAGCACCTGGTTGATGGTGGCCGGGGTGCCCATCTTGAACATGAACTTGATGACTTCGGCTGCCTTGACCGACATCTGCTGAGCCAGATCGCCCACAGTGATGGTTTCGCCAATGGCCACATCACGCACCACCGGGCCGGCCGGAGCCTGGAAGCCATGCTGGTTACGCTTCTTCATCTTCGACTTGCCACGGCCACCACGACGGAAACCGTCGCTTTCTTCATCGACGCTACGCGGAGCGACGCGCGGAGCCGGCGCCTTCTCCTTGGTAGTCGGGCGATGCTGGGGCTGCTTGCGATCGCGACGTTCGTCCTCGTCGGAACGAGCCTTCTCGGGGCGACGCACTTCTTCTTTCTTACGCTCGACCTCGACGACCGGAGCAGCAGCCAGCGGCTCGCCGACAGGCGTCGGCGCGGCGCTATCGGTCGCAGCAGCGGCAGGCTGGCGCTTGGCTTCTTCGTCAGCCTTGCGCTTGGCTTCTTCCTCGGCCTTCAGGCGTTCAGCCTCGGCAGCGGCGCGCTGGGCCTCCAGCTCACTCTGCTTCTCGGCCTCGATCTCTTCGGGGCTGCGCTTGACGAAGGTTTTCTTCTTGCGCACTTCCACGCTGATGGTCTTGCTGCCAGCCACCCGCAAGGTGCTGGTAGTCTTGCGCTGCAAGGTGATCTTGCGTGGTTCTTCGATTTTCTTGTCGCCGTGACTGCTCTTGAGATGGGCCAGCAGGGCCTGTTTCTCACTATCGGTCACTACTTGTTCGGCACTGTCGTGGGACAGACCAGCTTCACGCATCTGCTGCAGCAGGCGCTCAACCGGGGTGTCGACCACTGTAGCCAGTTCTTTCACCGTGACTTGCGTCATGCATCTTTCTCCTCAGGCCGCAACCGCTTATTCGAACCAATGGGCTCGGGCGGCCATGATCAGCTTGCCGGCACGTTCTTCGTCGATGCCGTCGATGTCGAGCAGGTCGTCAATCGACTGCTCGGCCAGGTCTTCACGGGTAATCACGCCGCGCAGCGCAAGCTCTAGAGCCAGCGCCTTGTCCATGCCTTCCAGTTCCAGCAAATCATCTGCTGGATGGGCATCGGCCAACTTCTCCTCGTTGGCGATCGCCTTGGTCAGCAGACGATCCTTGGCCCTTGCACGCAGCTCGTTGACGATCTCCTCGTCGAAGCCATCGATGCTGAGCATTTCTTCCATGGGTACGTAGGCAATCTCTTCGAGACTGGTGAAACCCTCTTCGACCAGGACTTGAGCCAGTTCTTCGTCGACTTCCAGCTCGTCGATGAAGGACTGCATGATGTCGCCGGTTTCCGCCTGTTGCTTGGCCTGAATGTCCGCTTCGGTCATCACGTTCAGGGTCCAGCCGGTCAACTGACTGGCAAGACGCACGTTCTGACCGCCACGACCAATGGCCTGAGCCAGGTTGTCTTCGCCGACGGCGATGTCCATGGCATGGGCATCTTCATCGACGATGATCGCCGCCACTTCAGCCGGCGACATGGCGTTGATTACGAACTGCGCGGGGTTGTCGTCCCACAGCACGATATCGACGCGCTCACCGCCCAGCTCGCCGGAAACGGCCTGGACGCGCGAACCACGCATACCGATGCAGGCACCCTGCGGGTCGATACGCTTGTCCTTGGAGCGCACGGCAATCTTGGCGCGCGAACCCGGATCACGGGAGGCGGCCTTGACGTCGATCAGCCCTTCGGCGATTTCCGGTACTTCGATGCGGAACAGCTCGATCAGCATTTCCGGCGCGGTACGCGACAGGATCAGCTGCGGGCCGCGGTTCTCGGTACGAATTTCCTTGAGCAGGGCACGCAGACGCACGCCAACGCGGAAAGTCTCGCGCGGGATGATGTCTTCACGGGCCAGCAGTGCCTCGGCGTTGTTGCCCAGGTCAACGATGACGTTGTCACGGGTAACCTTCTTCACGGTGCCGGAGATGATCTCCCCCAGGCGCTCGCGGTAGGCGTCGACGACCTGAGCACGCTCGGCCTCGCGCACTTTCTGCACGATGACCTGCTTGGCGGTTTGTGCGGCGATGCGGCCGAACTCGATGGAGTCGATCTTCTCTTCGAGCACGGCACCGATCTTGGCGTTGGCCTCGACGGCCTGCGGCATATCCTCGGTCACTTGGTAGGCGGGATCCTCGAACTCGGACTCATCGACAACAGTCCAGCGCCGGAAAGTTTCGTAGCTACCGTTCTGACGGTTGATCGACACGCGCAGATCGACTTCGTCCTCGAAACGTTTCTTGGTGGCGGTTGCCAGAGCCAGCTCCAGCGCCTCGAAAATCACGCTGGCCGGTACACCCTTTTCATTGGATACCGACTCAACAACCAGCAGTACTTCTTTGCTCATCGTACGCCTCGCCTTTCGCAATCCATTGGTTCTGCGCAATCCGCGTCACGTTCACGCCATTGGCGCTACATTCGTGCGCTGCCGCGCTACCTTCGCGCCATCTGTGCCGCTCTTGCTGCGCCGACAATCGGCAATCCAGCAGCGCCACAGAATCCGCATCTCAATCAAATCGGGGGATGATATTGGCCTTGTCGATCAGGTCGATCGGCAACAGATACTCGTGGTCATCCACCTGAACCACCACGTCCTGCTCCTCCACACCGCGAAGGAGGCCCTGGAAGTTACGACGCCCGTCGAAAGGCGAACGCAGCTTGATCTTCACCTGCTCACCAGCATGCGTCGCAAACTGTTCGAGGGTAAACAACGGACGATCCATGCCAGGAGAAGAAACCTCCAGCGTGTACTCCGAGGTAATCGGATCCTCGACATCGAGTACGCCACTGAGCTGACGGCTGACGATTTCACAATCATCGATCAGGATGCCGTCGGCTTTATCGATATAGACACGCAGCAGCGAATGACGCCCCTGCGACAGGAACTCGATGCCCCAACATTGATAACCGAGCGCCTCGATTACCGGGGCCAACAAGGCCTGCAACTGTTCTAGCTTGCTCGACACTTAACGGCCCTCGTGCATGCTGTGCAAATAAAAAATGGGCGAAACGCCCATCCCTTCAATCCGTCGTAAATACCAACGGACACTGTCTTTCAGCTAACAAAAAGCCCCTGAAAAGGGGCCTGCTGAAACTGGTTGCGGGGGCAGGATTTGAACCTACGACCTTCGGGTTATGAGCCCGACGAGCTACCAGACTGCTCCACCCCGCGTCAAAGCTGGGCCGGAATTATACGGCCTCCCCCTAACAAGGGTCAACCAAACACTCCAGCAACAAGAAAGCCCGCGAACTGCGGGCTTTCTTGAGTATGGTACCGAGGAGGGGACTCGAACCCCTACAGCCTATGGCCACTACCACCTCAAGGTAGCGTGTCTACCAATTCCACCACCTCGGCAAAACTGTTACTGCTCTGGAGCCTCCGGCACATCCGAAGCATCGGATGCTGGAGCCTGCTCTTCGAGCACCGGCACGTCTTCGACAGCCGGTTTTTGTTGAACTTCCAGAACCGCTGGATCTGGCAGACCAACCTGAGTCAGTGCATCAGCTTTCTCTTTAGCAAAGTACGCTAAACCCAAGCTGGTAATGAAAAAAGCCGCGGCGAGTATACCAGTAAACTTACTCAGAAAGGTAGAGGAACCTTGGCTTCCGAATACAGTTGCCGAAGCACCCGAACCGAACGACGCACCCGCGTCAGCACCCTTACCCTGCTGCAACAGCACCAGCGCTACAATCCCGATCGCACCCAACAGGTGCAGAACAACAATGACTGTTTCCAGCATTCTTCAGTTTCCTGCAGCGCGACAAATCGCACCGAATTCATCCGCATTCAGAGAGGCTCCACCCACAAGCCCCCCATCGATATCTCGCATACCGAACAGCTCGGCTGCACTGACGGCCTTCACACTGCCGCCATAAAGAATTCTCAACTCACTCGAAACACCAGCATCGAGCCGCGCAACCTGCGCCCGAATAGCTGCATGCACTTCCTGAGCCTGCTCAGGCGTAGCGGTCAACCCGGTGCCAATGGCCCACACAGGCTCATAGGCAACTACGGCATTTTTCAGCGCACCGACACCAAGCGTATCGATCACCGCGGCCAACTGACCACCCACCACACCTAGCGTTGCATTCGCTTCACGCTGCTCGCGGGTTTCACCCACACAGAGCACAGGCGTCAAACCTGCAGCCTGCACAGCCGCAAACTTACGCACGACCGTTTCATCACTTTCACCCAGAATCAGGCGACGCTCGGAGTGACCCACCAGCACCAACTCACAGCCACCATCGACCAACTGACTGACTGCCAGCTCACCGGTCAAGGCACCCTGCTCGACTTGCGCCGCACAATCCTGCGCCCCAACTTTCACCGCCTTACCATTCAGACCTTCGACGACCTGAGCGATATGCAGACTGCAGGGGAATACTGCAACATCGACATCAACAGGCAGATGCTGCCGACGCAACCCTTCGATCAGGTCTGCGACGCCGGCGCGGGTACCGTGCATTTTCCAGTTACCAGCGACCAATGTGCGACGCATATTTAACCTCGTCGATCAAAGAGGGCGCAGATGTTACCCAAGAGAATCCCCGGTAGCAAGCTCAATCAAGCACAGACTTCAGCAACAATCTTAGCCAATTCATCGGCATAGCCGCGGACCGAGCTTTCCTCGTCGCCTTCGACCATCACCCGAACCAGTGGCTCCGTGCCGGACTTACGCAGAAGCACCCGACCGCGTCCTGCCATGCTCTCGGTAACTCGCGCGCAAGCCTCCTTCACAGACGGATGCTCGAGCGGGTCAAGCGCACCGGAGAAACGCACGTTGACCAGCACCTGCGGACACTTCTTCAGATCGCTGCGCGCATCCACCAGACTCTGGCCGCGGCGCTTGAGCGCCATCAATACCTGGAGCGCCGCAATGATCGCATCGCCAGTCGTGGTGTGCTGGAAGCACACCAGGTGCCCGGAGTTCTCGCCGCCCAATTGCCAATTGCGCGCCAGCAATTCAGCGATCACATAGCGATCGCCCACATTGGCGCGAATGAATGGGATATTCAGATCGGCCAGGGCCAATTCCAGACCGAGGTTGCTCATCAGCGTGCCGACCACACCGCCACGCAGCCGCCCGCGCTCCTGCAGATCACGCGCAATGATAAACAACAGCTCGTCACCATCGACCACCGCACCGTACTGATCGACCATCAGCACGCGGTCAGCGTCACCGTCGAAGGCAATGCCCAGATCCGCCTGCTGCGCGACCACTTCGGCCTGCAGCGCTGCGATATGGGTGGAACCACAAGCATCGTTGATGTTGAGCCCGTCGGGCTGCGCCGAAATGACCCGCACCTCGGCACCCAGTTCGCGAAACACGCTCGGCGCGACCTTGTAGGCAGCGCCATGGGCGCAATCGATAACAATTTTCAGCCCCCTGAAGCTGGTGCCACTGGGCACACTGCCCTTACAGAACTCGATGTAGCGGCCAGAGGCGTCGTTGATCCGCGAAGCCTTACCGATCCCGGCAGATTCGACCACGGTCATCGGCTGATCGAGCAACTCTTCGATCATCAGCTCGACCTCATCAGGGAGCTTGGTGCCCTCGCTGGAGAAGAACTTGATGCCGTTATCGTCATGCGGATTGTGCGAGGCACTGATGACGATACCGGCATCGGCCTGGAAGGTGCGCGTCAGATAGGCAATGGCCGGTGTTGGCATTGGGCCGAGCAGTTGCACGTCGGCACCGGCGGCAGCCAGACCCGCCTCCAGGGCCGACTCGAACATATAGCCGGAGATGCGCGTGTCCTTGCCGATCAGGATGCGACACTTGCCTTGCTTGCGAAACGCCATGCCCGCCGCCCAGCCAAGCTTGAGCATGAAATCCGGAGTGATGGGAAACTGCCCGACACGGCCACGAATGCCATCGGTGCCGAAGTACTTTCTAGCCATAACGCTTTCCTTGTTAGCAGGCCATTGAAAACTACCTGCGTTGTCTGGCCGTCGTTAAAAACAGCCTCAAAATGCTCATTTACAACACGTAAAGTCGAGCGCGACTCCGACCGTTTCTCGACTGTTTTTGCCTAGCCCAGACCGCCTCGCCTACGTTTTCAAAAGCCCGCTATTGCGCCGCTTCAACCGCAGCGATCATGCGCACCACGTCCACCGTCTCGGCGACATCGTGCACACGCAAAATATGTGCGCCCTTGCTCAGGGCTAACGCAGCCAGAGCCAGGCTGCCGTAGAGGCGCCCGCCAACCTCATGACCGAGTACCTTGCCGATCATGCTCTTGCGCGATACGCCGACCAGCAGTGGGCGGCCAAGGGCGGAGAGTTCGCCCATGCGCTTGAACAGAGTGAGATTGTGCTCCAGCGTCTTGGCAAAACCAAAGCCCGGATCGAGCACGATCCGCTCGGCGGGAATACCGGCTGTCGCGCAGGCAGCCATGCGCTCGACGAGAAAGTCACGCACCTCAGTGACAATATCCGGGTATTGCGGATCGTCCTGCATGTTGCCCGGCTCGCCGCGCATATGCATCAGACACACCGGCAGACCCGTATCTGCTGCCGCATCCAGAGCACCATCACGCTGCAATGAACGCACATCATTGATCAGCCCCGCGCCCAGCCTTGCACTTTCGCGCATGACTGCAGGCGTCGAGGTGTCCACGGAAATGATCACGTCGAGCTCACGGGCGATGGCTTCGACCACCGGCGCAACCCGCTCCAGCTCCTCGGTCGACGAAACGCTGCGCGCTCCTGGGCGCGTGGACTCACCACCGACATCGATCAGCGTCGCACCTGCGGTGACCATCTGCTCGGCGTGACGCAATGCAGCATCGCGCGCCGTAAAGCGCCCACCATCAGAAAAAGAATCGGGAGTGACATTGAGGATGCCCATCACTTGCGGACGGGACAAATCAAGAAGCCGGCTACCACAGGGTAGCCGGCTCAGGTGTTGCGTTTGAGACATATGAAACCTTAGTGCTCGGCCGCCGGCCCACCAATGGGCGCCTGCGGGCGCTCGACTGAATCGCCGGACGGTGTGCCGGAGCCACCATGCCAGTCACGCGGTTCGCGCGGTGCGCGGCCAGCCATAATATCCTTGACCTGCTCAGCATCGAGCGTTTCCCACTCTATGAGAGCCGCCGTCATTGCCTCGACACAATCACGCCGCTCCTCAAGAATCCGGCGTGCAACGGCATACTGCTCCTCAAGAATACGACGAATTTCCGCATCGACCTTCTGCTGCGTAGCTTCAGAAATAGTCTTGTTACGAACGCCATAGCCACTGTCGCTATCGGCATACACCATCATGCCCATTGCCTCGCTCATACCGAAACGAGTAACCATGGCCCGCGCCAACGCAGTGGCGCGCTCGAAGTCGTTACTTGCCCCGGTGGACACCTCACCCAAGAATACTTCTTCAGCAATGCGACCACCGAAAAGAATCGAGAGCTCCTCCAGCATGCGGTCCTTGTAGTTACTGATGCGATCATGCTCTGGCAACTGCCAAGTCAAACCAAGAGCCTGACCGCGCGGCATGATCGTGACCTTATGCACAGGATCAGCCTTGGGAAAGGACATCGCCACTACGGCATGACCCGACTCGTGGTAAGCGGTAGCAAGGCGCTCCTCCTCACGCATGACCATGCTCTTGCGCTCGGGCCCCATGTAGACCTTGTCCTTGGCATCTTCAAAATCCTGCATCGACACCACGCGCTTGTTGCGGCGAGCAGCGAACAAGGCAGCCTCGTTGCACAGATTGGCCAAGTCGGCGCCACTGAACCCCGGCGTACCACGGGCAAGTATATCGGCACGAACATCCTCATCCAGCGGCAGCTTGCGCATGTGCACATGAAGAATCTGCTCGCGCCCCTTGATATCCGGCAGACCGACCGTCACCTGGCGATCAAAGCGACCAGGACGCAGGAGAGCCTTGTCCAGTACATCGGCACGGTTGGTGGCGGCAATGACGATGACGCTTTCGTTGCCTTCAAAGCCGTCCATCTCGACCAACATCTGATTGAGGGTCTGCTCACGCTCATCATGCCCACCACCCATACCGCCGCCACGATGACGACCGACTGCGTCGATCTCGTCGATGAAGATGATGCACGGCGCGTGCTTCTTGGCCTGATCGAACATGTCGCGCACACGGCTGGCGCCCACACCGACGAACATTTCGACGAAGTCAGAACCAGAAATGGTGAAGAAAGGCACTTTCGCCTCACCGGCAATTGCCTTGGCCAGCAAGGTCTTACCTGTACCTGGCGGGCCGACCATCAGCACGCCGCGCGGAATACGACCGCCCAGGCGCTGGAACTTGCCCGGATCACGGAGGAATTCCACCAGCTCACTGACTTCTTCCTTGGACTCGTCGCAACCAGCAACGTCGGCGAAGGTAGTCTTCACTTGATCCTCGGAGAGCAGCCGCGCCTTGGACTTACCAAAGCTCATGGGACCGCCCTTGCCACCAGCGCCGCCTTGCATCTGGCGCATGAAGAACATGAATACGGCGATGATCACCAGAATCGGGAAGCTGGCGACAAGCAGCTGAGTCCAGATGCTCTGCTGCTCAGGCTGCTTGCCTTCGATGACTACATTGTTGTCGATCAGGTCGCCAATCAGGCCACCGTCCTGAATCGCCGGACGGATGGTTTTGAAGCCTTCACCATCAGTGCGTTTGCCAGTGATCACGAAGCCGTCGACGGTAACGCGCTCGACGCGCCCTTCCTTGACCTGCTCGATGAACTGCGAGTAGCTCAGGGTCTGTGGCTCGCTCGGGCTGGAGAAGTTGTTCATCACGGTGACCAATACGGCCGCGATGATCAGCCACAGGATCAGATTCTTTGCCATGTCGTTCAATTAGCTACCCTCTGAAGCAGGCATCGTGGCGAAGCGAGCTTCCCATGACGACCAATGATATGCCGACTAACTTACACCAAACGCCCGCGTCCCGCAGGCGCCGTCTGTAACCCTTTATGAGGTTTCTGCCACTGAGACCGACAGTGCGGGCACCAGTTTCAACTCACACCCCGCGAAAGCCGCGCGCCAGCAGATATTGCTCACGAGAGCGATCACGCGAGGACAGCGGCTTGCGCATCTGCACCTTGTCGAAAGTCTCACGCACCTGCTTGTGGTAGGCGTCGAAACCTTCACCCTGGAAAATCTTGATCAGAAAATCGCCACCCGGACGCAGAACTCGCCCGGACAGGTCCAGCACCAGTTCGCACAGATACATCGCACGCGCCTGGTCGGCGGTTCTTACCCCACTCATATTGGGGGCCATATCAGAAATAACAAGGTCCACCGGATTTTCGCCGATGGCCTCGAGAATCTGCGCGAACACGGCGTCATCGGTGAAATCACCCTGAATGAAGGTGACATCGGGAATGCTGTCCATCTCCAGGATGTCGGAAGCGATCAGACGCCCTTTGTCGCCGATCACTCGACTGGTGACCTGCGACCAGCCGCCCGGTGCGGCGCCGAGATCGACCACGGTCATCCCGGGGCGCATGATGCGATCCTTCTCCTGGATTTCCAGCAATTTGTAGCTGGCGCGCGAACGATAGCCGTCCTTCTGCGCCATCTTCACGTAAGGATCGTCGAAATGTTCTTTCAGCCAACGCTGGCTGGTCTTGGAACGTGCCACTTAAACCTCTGACTCAACGGGTCATGAATAACTGCGCGGGCTCGGGTAAGATAGGCGCCGTTTTCCAGACCGAATTAGGTACTAACGATTATGCCGCTCACTCAAGAGCAGAAGAAACAATTCAAATCTATCGGCCACCACCTGAAACCTGTATTGATCGTGGCTGACAATGGTTTGACCGAGGGCGTGCTGGCCGAACTGGACCGTGCCCTGAACGATCACGAGCTGATCAAGGTACAGCTGCGCCTCACCGAACGCGAGGATCGCCAGGCAGCCATTGTAGCCCTGTGCGAAAGCGGACGCGCTGAACTGGTCCAGTCGATTGGCAAGGTCGCCCTGCTCTATCGCAAGAACCCCAAGCCGAATCGCAACCTGTCCAACGTTATCCGTTACCAGGGTTGAGGTGCTTCTATCGCGATCATGGGCAAGCGTTGCGCGTCCTGATCGCGAATGAATTCGCGCCTACACAACGCCGCTAGCGCCTGACCGGCGCCCCAGGCACCGGCTGCAGCACCAGCAACAGCCCGCAAAACGCCATCACCAGGTAGCTGAAGCGTAGCCAGTACTCGGTCTCGGGCCAGTAGCGCAACACAGCGAAGTAGCTCAGGGCCATGACCGCAACGGTCAGCAGTAGTTGCCCACGCATATCCCGCAACAGGCTCGATAGCCCTTCACTGCTCAGCAAGGCAAAGGCCTGCAGCGCAACGCATACCGCTGCCAGACCGACCAGCAGCGGCGCCAGCCGCGCTGCGATCTCCTGCACCAGCAGAGGCGCCAGACCGCTTTGGCCGATGGCCGGCAGAATGACGAACTGCAACAACCACAAACCGCCAACCCAGAGGGTCTGGGCCAGCTGCCAACTGACGGCAGCCGCCCGCGACGGTTGCTGCGGCCTAGATATGGCGGACTTCGACAATCTCGTACTCGACCAGGCCACTGGGGGTCTGCACCGCGACCACATCACCCTCGCTCTTGCCCACCAGGGCACGGGCGATGGGCGAGCCGACGGAGATCTTGCGCTGCTTGATGTCGGCTTCGTCCTCACCCACGATCTGGTAGGTCACGCTCTCGTCAGTCTCGACGTTGGCAATCTCCACCGTGGTGCCGAAAATCACCTTGCCGGTGTGCTCGATGGTGGTGACATCGATGATCACCGCGTTCTGCAAACGACCTTCGATATCGCGAATCCGCGCCTCGACCATGCCCTGCTGCTCACGCGCGGCGTGGTACTCGGCGTTTTCCTTGAGGTCACCGAGCTCACGCGCGGTGCCGATATCCTGGCTGAGCTTTGGCCGCACCACCTTGGTCAGGTGCGCGTGTTCTTCCTCCAGGGCGCGAGCGCCCTGGACAGTCATGGGGTATTTGATCATGCCTTGATTCCTGCATGCAGATCCTGCAGCCGGCGCACAGTCTTCTCCGGGCCGAACTTGAGCGCTTCACAGACCGCCTGACCCGCCGCGATGGTGGTGGTGCAGTAGATCTTGTGCTGCAGGGCGTTACGACGGATCGAGTAGGAGTCAGCGATGGACTGACGCCCCTCGGTGGTATTGATGATCAGGGTGACCTCATCATTCTTGATCATGTCGACGACATGCGGACGACCTTCAGTCACCTTGTTCACGCGACGAACTGGCAGACCAGCAGCCTCGATCACCTTGGCGGTGCCGGCAGTGGCAACCACTTCAAAGCCCAGCGCGACCAGGTCACGGGCAACCTGAACGGCTTCCGGCTTGTCATCTTCACGCACGCTGATGAACGCGCAACCGGAGTTCGGCAGGATCTCGCTGGCACCGAGCTGGGCCTTGGCGAAGGCTTCGCCGAAGGTGTCACCGACACCCATGACTTCACCGGTGGACTTCATCTCCGGGCCGAGAATCGGGTCGACGCCGGGGAACTTGGCGAAGGGGAACACCGCTTCCTTGACGCTGAAGAACGGCGGGATGATTTCCTTGCTGTAACCGGCCTCGGCCAGGCTCTTGCCGGCCATGACACGAGCAGCCACCTTGGCCAGCGACTCGCCGACGCACTTGGAGACGAACGGCACGGTACGCGAGGCGCGCGGGTTGACCTCGATGACGTAGATGTCCTCGCCCTGCACGGCCATCTGCACGTTCATCAGGCCGACCACACCAAGCTCCAGGGCCATCTTCTTGACCTGGTCGCGGATCTCGTCCTGGATGTGCATCGGCAGCGAATACGGCGGCAGCGAGCAAGCGGAGTCACCAGAGTGCACGCCAGCCTGTTCGATGTGCTGCATGATCGCGCCGATCACCACGCTCTCGCCGTCGCACACCGCATCCACGTCCACCTCGATGGCGCAGTTGAGGAAGCGATCGAGCAGCACCGGGCTGTCGTTGGACACTTTCACCGCTTCGCGCATATAGCGCTTGAGCTCTTCTTCCTGGTAGACGATTTCCATCGCCCTACCGCCCAGTACGTAGGACGGACGCACCACCATCGGGTAACCGATGTTCTTCGACAGGGCCAGGGCTTCGTCTTCGCTGCGCGCAGTAGCGTTGGCCGGCTGACGCAGGTTCAGGCGCTGCACCATCTGCTGGAAACGCTCGCGGTCTTCTGCGCGGTCGATAGCCTCAGGGCTGGTACCGATGATCGGTACACCGGCCTCTTCCAGCGCGCGGCAGATCTTCAACGGAGTCTGGCCGCCGTACTGGACGATGACGCCTTTCGGCTGCTCGACACGGACGATTTCCAGCACGTCTTCCAGGGTCACCGGCTCGAAGTACAGGCGGTCGGAGGTGTCGTAGTCGGTGGAGACGGTTTCCGGGTTGCAGTTGACCATGATGGTCTCGTAACCGTCTTCACGCATGGCCAGCGCGGCGTGTACGCAGCAGTAGTCGAACTCGATGCCCTGGCCGATACGGTTGGGGCCGCCACCGAGAATCATGATCTTCTCGCGGCTGCTCGGGTTGGCTTCGCACTCTTCCTCGTAGGTCGAGTACATGTAGGCGGTGTCGGTGGCGAACTCGGCGGCGCAGGTGTCCACGCGCTTGTACACCGGCAGCACCTTGAGCTTGTGGCGATGGGCACGCAGGCTCTTCTCGGAAACACCCAGCAGCTTGGCCAGGCGCGCATCGGAGAAGCCCTTGCGCTTGAGCTTGAACATCAGATCGCGGTCGATAGCCGACAGACCGAGGGTCTGCACGGTGGCCTCGTCCTTGATCAGGTCTTCGATCTGCACCAGGAACCACTCGTCGATACGGGTCAGCTCGAACACTTCGGCGACGGTCTTGCCGGCGCGGAAGGCATCAGCCACGTACCAGATGCGGTCGGCGCTGGGCACGGTCAGCTCGCGGCGCAGGGTGCTTTCAGCCTCAGGGTCGTTCAGGTCGAGCTTCGGATCGAAGCCGGCAACGCCCACTTCCAGGCCACGCAGGGCTTTCTGCATGGACTCCTGGAAGGTGCGGCCGATGGCCATGACTTCGCCCACAGATTTCATCTGAGTGGTCAGACGGGCATCGGCTTTCGGGAATTTCTCGAAGGCGAAGCGCGGCACCTTGGTCACTACGTAGTCGATGGCCGGTTCGAACGACGCCGGGGTACGCCCGCCGGTGATGTCGTTGGACAGCTCATCGAGCGTGTAACCAACAGCCAGCTTGGCGGCGATCTTGGCAATCGGGAAGCCAGTGGCCTTGGAGGCCAGCGCCGAGGAGCGGGAGACGCGCGGATTCATCTCAATGACGACCATGCGCCCGGTGTTCGGGCAGATGCCGAACTGCACGTTGGAACCACCGGTTTCCACGCCGATCTCACGCAATACCGCCAACGAGGCGTTACGCAGGATCTGGTATTCCTTGTCGGTCAGGGTCTGCGCCGGTGCGACGGTGATCGAGTCGCCGGTGTGTACGCCCATCGGGTCGAAGTTCTCGATGGAGCAGACGATGATGCAGTTGTCCTTCTTGTCGCGGACAACCTCCATCTCGTATTCCTTCCAGCCGATCAGCGACTCGTCGATCAGCAGTTCGCTGGTCGGCGACAGGTCCAGACCGCGAGCGCAGATTTCCTCGAACTCTTCACGGTTGTAGGCGATGCCGCCGCCGGTGCCGCCCATGGTGAAGGACGGACGAATGATGCACGGAAAGCCGACCTTCTCCAGCACGCCGTAGGCGTCTTCCATGCTGTGGGCGATGCCGGATACCGGGCAGGCCAGGCCGATGTCTTTCATCGCCTTGTCGAAGCGCGAGCGGTCTTCAGCCTTGTCGATGGTGTCGGCGTTGGCACCGATCATCTCGACGCCAAATTTCTCCAGCACGCCATGGCGCTCCAGATCCAGCGCGCAGTTCAGCGCAGTCTGGCCACCCATGGTCGGCAGCAGGGCGTCGGGGCGCTCCTTCTCGATGATCTTGGCCACGGTGGCCCACTTGATCGGCTCGATGTAGGTGGCGTCGGCCATCGACGGGTCGGTCATGATGGTGGCCGGGTTGGAGTTCACCAGGATGACGCGGAAACCTTCCTCCTTCAGCGCCTTGCACGCCTGAGCGCCGGAGTAGTCAAACTCGCAGGCCTGGCCGATGACGATGGGGCCGGCGCCGAGGATCAGGATACTTTTGATGTCTGTACGTTTTGGCATTTTATCTCTCTCGAATCCGTAGGTCAGTCGGCGGGCTTAGCGGCGCTTGGCCATGGCTTCGATGAAGCGGTCGAACAGCGGCGCCACGTCGTGCGGGCCAGGACTGGCCTCAGGGTGACCCTGGAAGCTGAAGGCGTCCTTGTCAGTGCGCTCGATGCCCTGCAGGGTGCCGTCGAACAGCGACTTGTGGATCGGCCGCACATTGCTCGGCAAGCTGCTTTCGTCCACGGCGAAACCGTGGTTCTGACTGGTGATCATCACCACGCCAGTGTCGAGATCCTGTACCGGGTGGTTGGCGCCGTGGTGGCCATGGCCCATTTTCAGGGTCTTGGCGCCGGAGGCCAGGGCCAGCAGTTGGTGGCCGAGGCAGATGCCGAATACCGGGATATCGGTTTCCAGGATTTCCTTGATCGCCTTGATCGCGTAGTCGCAAGGCTCGGGATCGCCAGGACCGTTGGAGAGGAACACGCCATCAGGATTGAGCGCCAGCACTTCGCTGGCCGGAGTTTGCGCCGGCACCACGGTCAGACGGCAACCACGCTCGACCAGCATGCGCAAGATGTTCAGCTTCACCCCGTAATCATAGGCGACCACGTGATAAGGCAGCTCGCTGGCCGGGATTTCCGGATGGCTGTCGGACTGCAGGTTCCAGGTGCTTGCGCGCCACTCGTAGCGCTCGGTGCAGCTGACCACCTTGGCCAGGTCCATGCCCTTGAGGCCCGGGAAGCTGCGCGCCAGTTCCAGTGCTTTCTCTTCGGTGGCGTCATCACCGACCAGAATGCAGCCGTTCTGCGAACCCTTCTCGCGCAGGATGCGGGTCAGGCGGCGAGTATCGATACCGGCGATGGCGACGGTGCCGTTGGCTTTCAGGTACTCGTCCAGCGGCTGCTTGTCGCGCCAGTTGCTGGAGATCAGCGGCAGGTCGCGGATGATCAGGCCAGCAGCCCAAACGCGGTTGGACTCGGCGTCTTCCGGCGTGGTGCCGGTGTTGCCGATGTGCGGGTAAGTCAGGGTAACGATCTGCTGGGCATAGGATGGATCGGTAAGGATTTCCTGATAGCCGGTCATGGCGGTGTTGAATACCACCTCTCCGATCGTCTGGCCATCGGCCCCGATGGAATCGCCGCGAAAAATGCTGCCGTCAGCAAGGGCCAAAATGGCAGGTTTGGGGGCTGGCTTAGTCAAGAAGACCTCCGTCTCGATCAAGGCTTGAAGCAAACGCAGGTTGTAAAAAAGCGGGATGACGTGTGAAGGTCATCCCGCTTTTTTATTTGAGCCATTCTGCGTAACTTTTAGTGGACACACTAAAACAGGAAGCTTACAGGAAAACCCTTTTTCGGTCCACCCGATAAGACGCCTCAGTCACACATTCGCATCAGCGCAGGCCCAGCACGTCCTGCATGTCATACAGAGCAGGCGAGCGCTGCTGCAGCCAAAGCGCCGAGCGCACCGCCCCCTTGGCGAAAGTCATGCGACTGGAGGCCTTGTGAGTGATCTCCACACGTTCGCCATCGGCGGCGAACAGCACGGTGTGATCACCTACCACGTCACCGGCACGCACAGTGGCGAAACCAATGGTTTCGCGCTCACGGGCGCCGGTCTGACCTTCACGACCGTAGACGGCGACCTTCTGCAGATCGCGCCCCAGCGCATCGGCTACTACTTCACCCATACGCAGCGCCGTGCCGGACGGCGCGTCGACCTTGTGCCGGTGATGCGCCTCGATGATCTCGATATCCACGTCATCGCCCAGCACGCGGGCGGCGGTATCCAGCAGTTTCAGGCACAGGTTGACGCCAACGCTGAAGTTGGCAGCAAAGACGACAGGAATATGCTTGGCCGCCTCACTCAGCTGCTGTTTCTCTTCTGCGGTGAAGCCGGTGGTACCGATGACCATGGCCTTGCCAGCCTGACGGCAGACTTCCAGGTTCTTCAGCGTCACCGACGGATGAGTGAAGTCGATCAGCACGTCGAAATCATCGACCACTGCCGCCAGATCACCCGCCAGGGTCACACCGATCTTGCCCAGCCCCACCAGCTCACCGGCATCGACACCGATCAGGCTGCTGTCGGCGCGGTCGATGGCGGCGCTGAGCTTGGCACCCTCGGCCTGGCTGACGGCCTCGATCAGGGTCTTGCCCATACGCCCGGCGGCGCCCATCACTGCAATACGTTGCATACATCAGCTCCAAGCTGTCGCCCCGGTATCACCGGGGCGCTTTGGGATTAAACGTCGCCGAAGAAGCGCTTCACGCCCTCGAACCAGCCACTGGCCTTGGGCGAGTGGGAATCGTCACCCTGCAGCGACTTGCGGAACTCATCGAGCAGTTCGCGCTGACGCTTGTTCAGGTTGACCGGCGTTTCCACCGCCACCCGGCACATCAGATCGCCAGCCGCGCCACCACGAACAGGGGCCACGCCCTTGCCACGCAGACGGAACAGCTTGCCGGTCTGAGTACCTTCGGGGATCTTCAGCTTGACCCGACCATCGAGGGTCGGCACTTCCAGCTCGCCACCCAGCGCCGCGTCGGCGAAGCTGATCGGCACCTCACAATACAGATGCTTGCCGTCACGCTGGAAGATCGCATGCTCACGGACGTTGACCACCACATACAGGTCACCAGCCGGGCCACCATGCGTGCCGGCCTCACCTTCGCCGGACAGACGAATGCGATCACCAGTGTCGACACCTGGCGGCACCTTGACCGACAGCGTCTTGCTCTCTTCCACGCGCCCCTGGCCATGGCAGCTGCCGCAAGGGTCGGTGATCATCTTGCCGCTGCCATGGCAGCGCGGGCAGGTCTGCTGCACGGAGAAGAAGCCCTGCTGCATGCGCACCTGACCGATACCACCACAGGTGGTACAGGTGACCGGGCTGGTGCCCTTTTTGGCGCCCGTACCATCGCAGGTCTTGCAACCGACCAGGGTCGGCACGCGAATGGTCACGGTGGTGCCGCGCACCGCTTCTTCCAGGTCCAGCTCGAGGGTATAGCGCAGATCCGAGCCACGCTGGGCACCGCCACGCGAACCGCCGCGAGCACCGCCGAAGAAGTCGCTGAACACGTCGCCGAAGATATCGGAGAAGTTGGCGCCGCCGAAACCGGCGCCACCGCCGCCACCCATTTGCGGGTCGACCCCGGCGTGGCCGTATTGGTCGTAGGCCGAACGCTTGGCCGCGTCAGAAAGTACTTCGTAGGCCTCGTTGGCCTCCTTGAATTTCTCTTCGGCGTCTTTGTCGTCCGGGTTGCGGTCCGGGTGATATTTCATCGCCAGGCGCCGGTAGGCCTTCTTCAGCTCGGCTTCACTAGCGCCGCGCTCGACCCCCAAGATCTCGTAATAGTCACGTTTTGCCATAGTTGTGCTGCACTCTCAGATTCGTGAGCTCCAGATACGCCGACGCGGGAGAAGGCTCCCGCGCGGCGAATCCTGCCCGTCGCGAGCGACGGTGGAGCGTAAAGAAGAGGCGGCCCGCCGAGCAGGCCGCATCCCTTACTTGTTCTCCTTGACCTCTTCGAACTCAGCGTCGACCACGTCGTCACCGGCATCCTTGGCGTCGCCGGCGTCAGCTTGCGCTGCACCACCTTGCGGCTGCTCGGCGTACATCTTCTGTGCCAGCGGCGTAGTGGCTTCGGACAGGGCGTTCATCTTGGCTTCGATGGCAGCCTTGTCGTCGCCCTTCACGGCCACTTCCAGTTCGCCAATAGCCTTCTCGATGGCAGCCTTCTCGTCGGCAGTGGCCTTGTCGCCAGCCTCGGTGATCATCTTGCGGGTGGCATGCACCAGCTGATCACCCTGGTTACGCGCAGTGGCCAGCTCTTCGAACTTGCGGTCTTCCTCGGCATTGGCCTCGGCGTCGCGCACCATACGCTCGATTTCGTCATCGGACAGACCGGAGTTGGCCTTGATCACGATGGACTGCTGCTTGCCAGTGGCCTTGTCCTTGGCGGAGACGTGCAGGATGCCGTTGGCATCGATGTCGAAGGTCACTTCGATCTGCGGTACGCCACGCGGAGCCGGCGGAATCTCGGCCAGGTCGAACTTGCCCAGCGACTTGTTCTGTGCGGCTTGCTTGCGCTCACCCTGCAGCACGTGAATGGTCACGGCGCTCTGGTTGTCATCGGCAGTGGAGAACACCTGCGACTTCTTGGTCGGGATGGTGGTGTTCTTCTCGATCAGCGCAGTCATCACGCCACCCATGGTTTCGATGCCCAGGGTCAGCGGGGATACGTCCAGCAGCAGCACGTCCTTGACGTCACCGGCTAGAACTGCGCCCTGAATGGCTGCGCCCATGGCAACGGCTTCGTCCGGGTTGACGTCCTTGCGCGCTTCCTTGCCGAAGAACTCGGTCACCAGCTTCTGCACCAGCGGCATGCGGGTCTGACCGCCGACCAGGATCACATCGTTGATCGAACCAACGTCGACACCGGCATCTTTCAGCGCGATACGGCACGGCTCGATGGTGCGCTGCACCAGATCCTCGACCAGCGACTCCAGCTTGGAGCGGGAGATCTTCACGTTCAGGTGCTTGGGACCGCTAGCGTCTGCAGTGATGTACGGCAGGTTGACGTCGGTCTGCTGGCTCGAGGACAGCTCGATCTTGGCCTTCTCGGCAGCTTCCTTCAGGCGCTGCATGGCCAGCGGGTCGCCCTTGAGGTTCATGCCGGTTTCTTTCTTGAATTCGTCGACGAGGTAGTCGATCAGGCGAATGTCGAAGTCTTCACCGCCGAGGAAGGTGTCACCGTTGGTGGCCAACACTTCGAACTGGTGCTCGCCATCGACTTCGGCGATTTCGATCACCGACACGTCGAAGGTACCGCCACCCAGGTCATAGACGATCACGGTGTGGTCGCCCTTGGCCTTGTCCATGCCATAGGCCAGGGCAGCCGCAGTCGGCTCGTTGATGATGCGCTTGACATCCAGACCGGCGATACGGCCGGCGTCCTTGGTGGCCTGACGCTGGCTGTCGTTGAAGTAGGCCGGAACGGTAATGACCGCTTCGGTGACCGCTTCGCCGAGATAGTCTTCGGCGGTCTTCTTCATCTTCTTGAGAATTTCAGCCGAGATTTGCGGCGGTGCCATCTTCTGGCCGTTCACTTCGACCCAGGCGTCACCGTTGTCCGCCTTGGCGATCTTGTACGGCACCATCTGAATGTCTTTCTGCACGACTTCTTCGTCGAAACGACGACCGATCAGACGCTTCACCGCATACAGGGTGTTGTGCGGGTTGGTCACAGCCTGACGCTTGGCCGACTGGCCAACGAGGATTTCACCGTCGTTGGCGTAAGCGATGATGGACGGCGTGGTACGAGCGCCTTCGGCGTTCTCGATTACCTTGACGTTGCCGTTTTCCAGAATGGAGACACAGGAGTTGGTGGTCCCCAGGTCGATACCGATAATTTTGCCCATGAATGTTCTCCCGAAACTTTGATTTTTCCGGCGCCTCGTTTCTCAGGCGCCGGCAGCACTAAAACGCTTGACTTAAAAATGGGGTCGTTACAGCTGATTTCAAGCCTGCTCGTCGATACTCGGCGGCGGCGTCATTGGCGCCTTGCTGACCACGACCATGGCCGGGCGCAGCAGGCGACCATTGAGCACATAGCCCTTCTGGAACACCTTGAGCACCGAGTTCGGCTCGGCATGAATGCTCTCTTCCATGGCCATGGCCTGGTGATGCTCCGGATTGAACGGCGCACCATGCGGGTCGATGACTTCCAGGTTGTAGCGAGCCAGCGTGTCGTGGAACAGCTTGAGGGTCAGCTGCATGCCCTCACGCACGGCCTTGATCGACACATCGTCAGGGCTGGACAACTCCAGGCCGCGCTCCAGACTGTCGATTACCGGCAGCAGATCGCCAGCGAACTTCTCCAGCGCGAATTTATGTGCCTTCTCTACATCCTGCTCTGCGCGACGACGCACGTTCTGCAGATCGGCAGCCATGCGCAGCGACTGATCCTGCGCAGCGGCCAGTTGCTCCTCCAGCGTTTGCACGCGAGCAGCCAGGTCGTCACCAGGCGCCACAGCTTCTGCTGCCTGCGCCTCGGGATTCTGCGTATCCAGGGTCTGTTCGTCAGCCATGCCTTTCTCCTCTCGAAAAAACTGGCGCGATACCGACTCGCGCTCCTGCCGCCTATATGGAGTCAATTCCACAGGTTTCAAGGGGCGATAGGGAGGATTGCCAGAGAAAGAAAAAACACTGTATAAATAACCAGACATCAATTCGGGAGCGTTCGCCATGCTGGTGCACCTGTCCATTCACAACTACGCCATCGTCGACCACCTGGATCTAGAGCTGGATGCAGGCATGAGCGCCATCAGCGGCGAGACCGGCGCCGGCAAGTCGATCATGCTCGACGCCCTCGGCCTGTGCCTGGGTGATCGCGCCGACAGCGGCGTAGTACGCCCCGGCGCGGACAAGGCCGATATTCTCGCCAGCTTCGACCTGGCGGACATTCCCGAAGCCCGCGCCTGGCTCGCCGAGCGTGATCTGGGCCATAACCAGGATCAGGACGGCCCGTGCATCCTGCGCCGGGTGATCACCGCCGAAGGCCGCTCGCGCGGCTATATCAACGGCAGCCCCTGCCCACAGGCCGACCTCAAGGCTCTCGGCGAGCTGATCATCGACATCCACAGCCAGCACGAGCATCAATCGCTGCTCAAGATCGACACCCACCGCCGCCTGCTCGACGAATACGCTGGCAGCCAGGACCTGGCGCGCCAGGTGCAACTCGCAGCGCAACGCTGGAAACAGACGCGCAATGAACTGGAGCGCATTTCCAGCCAGGGCGACGAACAGCGCGCCCGCCACCAACTGCTCAGCTATCAGTTGGAAGAGTTGGAAAATCTGGCGCTGGGCGACAACGAACTGGAACAGCTGGAACAGGAGCACAAGGCACTGAGCAACGCCGAAGCGCTGCTCGCGGCCTGTCGCCAGGTGCTCGAGCTGTGCAGCGAGAGCGACGCCGGCAACGTGCTGTCGGCACTGACCTCCAGCCTCAACCGCCTGGGTGCCTTTGGTGGCCAGGGCGGCGCCCTGAGCGAAGCCAGCAACCTGCTGGCCAGTGCGCAGATCCAGGTTGAAGAAGCCGTGGGCGAACTCAACCGTTTCCTCGATCACTTCGATGCCGACCCGGAGCGTCAGCAGTTTCTCGAAGAGCGCCTGGACACCATCTACACCCTGGCACGCAAGCACCGCATCCAGCCCAACGAGCTGGCCGCCCTGCAACAGCAGTTGTTCGAGGAGCTTGAAGGCCTGAATGCCGACGACCAGGCCAGCGAACGCCTGGCCGAGGAGCTGGCCGCCTCTGAACGCCATTATCAGGAAAAGGCAGTCGAGCTCAGCGCGCTACGCAGCAATGCCGCCGAACGCCTGGCCGCTGCAGTGGAGCAGGAAATGCAGGCCCTGGGCATGCCCGGCGGCCGCTTCAACATCCAGCTCCAGGCCATGAGCAGCGAAGAGCCGCATGTCAGTGGCCTGGAAACGGTGGAATTCCTGGTCAGCGCCAACCCCGGCCAGCCGCTACGCGGCCTGGCCAAGGTGGCCTCGGGTGGTGAGCTGTCACGCATCAGCCTGGCGATCCAGGTGATCACCGCACAGACCTCGCGTGTACCGACCCTGGTTTTCGACGAGGTGGACGTCGGCATCGGCGGACCAACTGCCGAAGTGGTCGGGCAACTGCTGCGCCGCCTCGGTGAACGTGGCCAGGTGCTGTGCGTTACCCACCTGCCGCAAGTCGCCGCGCAAGGTCATCAGCACCTGTTCGTGCACAAGCGTCGCGGTGAGGACGCCACCTCGACCGCAGTGAGCAAGCTGGACGAAAGCGGCCGAGTCGAGGAAATCGCCCGCATGCTCGGCGGCGTCGACCTGACCGAGGAATCCCTGGCTCACGCCCGCAAGATGGTCACCAGCGCGCAGGCCGCCTGAAGCGAAGTAGCCCGGGACACCAAACCCCGGACTACCTCCAGGCCAGACAAAGCAAAAAAGGCGACCCAAGAGTCGCCTTTCTCATTGCCGCAGAAGCATCAGCTCTTCTTGCGTACGTACAGAACCAGGTTGTGGTCGACCAGCTCGAAACCGTGCTCTTTAACGATCTCTTTCTGGCGCTTCTCGATCTCGGCGTCGAAGAACTCGATCACTTCACCGGAATCGACACAGACCATATGGTCGTGATGGCCGCTGTCAGCCAGTTCGAATACGGCATGGCCGCCATCGAAGTTGTGACGCACCACCAGGCCGGCTGCCTCGAACTGAGTCAGGACGCGGTACACGGTGGCAAGGCCAACGTCCTCGCCCGCCTCCATCAGTGCCTTGTAAACATCCTCCGCGCTCATATGGCGGTGCTCGGCGTTGTCGAGCATTTGCAGGATTTTGACCCGTGGCAGAGTCACCTTCAGTCCAGCTTTGCGCAGTTCGTTATTTTCAACCATGGTCTGCTTTCTCATGGATGCAGCTTCGCAGCATCCTTCAATACGGGTATGATCCGGGGTTCAAGTTGCCCAAGATAGTGGAAGTCACCCTCCGATGCAAAAAACCAAGCTCTTGCTGACCAGCCTGTCGCTGACCGGGCTCTTCGCACTCGCCGGTTGTTCATTCCCCGGGGTTTACAAGATCGACATTCAACAGGGCAATGTCGTGACACAGGACATGATAGACCAGCTGCGCCCGGGAATGACCCGACGCCAAGTAAGGTTTATCATGGGTAACCCGTTGATCACCGACACCTTCCATGCCGATCGCTGGGATTATCTGTACAGCATCCAGCCTGGCGGCGGTCAGCGCCTGCAGGAGCGCGTCAGCCTGGTATTCGACGGCAGCGACCAACTGGTTGGCCTGGCCGGCGACTTCATGCCCGGCGTCAGCCGTGACCAGGCCATCATGGGGCAAGGTAGCGATACCAGCAGTGCGCAACCGCAAGCCAAACCACAGGCTGAAACCCCGCCGGCTCCCGGCTCATTGCTGGAGCAGATTCAGCGTGAAGTGGATCAGGTCGAAACCGTTCCGGTTCCTATTCCCGAGCCGCTGGACACTGATCCGCAGTAACACGCGGACACGAAAAAGCCCGGAGCGAATCCGGGCTTTTTCATATCTGACGCTTCACCACCGACAGCTCAGCTCGCCTCTTCGCCTTCTTCCTTGGCCTTGGCTTTGGCCGCACGCTGCTTGCGCACTTCCTTCGGATCAGCGATCAGCGGACGATAGATCTCGACTCGCTCACCCTCCTCCAGCACCCGCTCTTCCGGCTTGCCTACCGCTTTGCCGAAAATACCCAGTGGCGCCTGGCTCAGATCCAGTTCCGGAAAGAACTGCTGCATACCAGAACGCAGCGCGGCCTCGCGCACCGTGGTGCCGAGCGGCACGGACAGACGCAGAAGTTTCTGCCGTTCGGCAAGGGCGTAGACCACTTCGATGGCGATACTCGGCTTATCCATATAGCTGCTTGGCTCGCTGGCAGAAGGCATCGACCATGGTATTGGCCGCCTGATTGAACAGCGGGCCCAGTGTGGCACGCACCAGTGGCCCGGCATAATCGAAGGTCAGGTCCAGACTGATCTTGCAGGCCTTGTCGCCCAACGCCTTGAACTCCCAGACGCCATTCAGGCTGGTGAAAGGCCCCTCCTGCAGGTTCATCTCGATACGCTGCCCAGGCTGCAACACATTACGCGTGACGAAGCGCTGGCCGATGCTGCCCTTGGCCACTTCGAGACTGGCCAGCATGTGCGTCTCGCTGACTTCCAGCACCTCGCTGGAACGGCACCAGGGCAGAAACTGCGGGTAACTGGCCACATCGTTGACGAGATCAAACAGTGCCTGCGCCGGGTAAGGCAACAACGCCGAGCGCTGGATTCGAGTAGTCATTTACTTGCTCAGCTCCGCAATGAACACGATCAGCACGCCGATTGGCGCAACGATGCGAATCAGCCAGAGGGCCAGATTGAAGAGCAGCGGGCTCCTGATGGACAACTCCTCACGCACAGCGTCACGGCTTAGCACCCAACCGGCGAACAGGGCGAAAGACAGGCCGCCCAGCGGCAGGAGGATACGGCTGGTGAAGTAATCGATGCTGTCGAAGAACGTCTTGCCGCCCTCGGCGCCCCACTGCAGCAGATGGAAACCGTCCTCGGCGAAGACGAAGAACTTGGCCTCGGCCAACAGGTTGAACGACAGCACCGTGCCCATACCCACCAGCCAGCACAGCAGTGCCAGCACGGCGGTTACCTGCGCGCGGCTGCGCCTGGTTTTCTCGACGAAATAGGCCACGGCCGGCTCCAGCATGGAGATCGACGAGCTCCAGGCGGCGACAGCCACCAGGACGAAGAAGATCAGCCCCATCACCTGACCGAAAGCGATATTGCCGAAGGCAATCGGCAGAGTGACGAACATCAGCCCAGGACCACCACCCGGCTCCAGGCCGGCGGCAAAGACGATGGGGAACAGTGCCAGACCCGCAGTCAGCGCCACCAGCGTATCGAGCAGGCCCACAGTGAGCACCGTGGCACCTATCGAGGCCTTCTTCGGCATATAGGCACCGTAGACCATGATCGAGCCGACACCCACGCTCAGGGTAAAGAAGGCATGGCCCATGGCGGCCAGAATGCCGTCCTGCACCTTGCTCGGGTCGAAATGGAAGAGGAAATCGAAGCCTTCGCGGAAGTGTCCGGTGGTGAAGCTGTAGCCCAGCAGCACCAGCAACAGCACGAACAGCAGCGGCATCATGATACGCAGGCTGCGCTCCAGTCCCGCCACCACGCCCTTGGCGATGACGAACGCGGTGACCAGCATGAACAGGCTGTGCCACAGGGTCAGCCTCCAGGGGTCGGAGGTCAGACCGCCGAACGCCGCACCAGCGCCATCGGCACTGATGCCGGTGAAGTCGCCACGGCCCATGCCGATGATGTAATCGAGCGACCAACCGGCTACCACGCTGTAGAAAGACAAAATCAGCAACGCTGCGACCATCCCCATCAGCGCAGCCAGCGACCAGTGCCTGGAGGCGCCGGCCTCGATCGCCAGACTCTTCATCGCATTGACCGGGCTCTGCCGACCGCGGCGACCGATCAGGGTTTCCGCCAGCATGATCGGCACACCCACCAAGGCGATGCAGAACAGGTACATGACGACAAACGCACCACCGCCGTAGACCCCGGTCATGTAGGGGAATTTCCAGATATTGCCGAGGCCTACGGCCGAACCGGTCGCCGCCAGAATGAACACCCAGCGGCTGGCCCAGGCACCATGAATCGAAACGTTGTCGCTCGCCATTGCGGCCAAGACCCCATACTGCGGGAAAAAAGATCGCGCATTGTCGGAGATTCCCGGCACAGGCTCAAGCTTGACTCGGTAAAGCCCCCATGGCGCACGCGCAGACGACTCCCTATAATGCGCGCCCTATGGCTAAGCAAAAGAAACATCCCCAAGGCACCATCGCGCTGAACAAGAAAGCGCTGCATGACTATTTCATCGAACACAAGTTCGAGGCCGGCCTGGTGCTGTCCGGCTGGGAAGTGAAAAGTCTGCGTGCCGGCAAGGCACAACTGGTCGACAGCTACGTGCTGCTCAAGGACGATGAGGCCTGGTTGATGGGCTGCCACATCGCGCCACTGAAAACCGCCAGCACCCATGTCATCGCCGACCCGACCCGCACGCGCAAGCTGTTGCTGAACAAGCGCGAGCTGGAAAAGCTGTTCGGCTCCGTGCAGCAGAAGGGCTACACCGCCGTTGCGCTGTCGCTGTACTGGAAGCAGCACCTGGTCAAATGCGAAATTGCCCTGGCCAAGGGCAAGAAGGACTTCGACAAGCGCCACACCGAGAAGGAACGTGACGCCGACCGCGAGGTTCAGCGTGCGATGCGCAGCAAGGGCAAGGACGACTAAGAGCGGCTGCACGCTGCAAGTCGAGGCGACTCTGGCTCTTTCTTGCAGCTTGCGCTGCCTATAGCCCCAGCCGACGCTGCGCGCGCGCTACACGCTGGGCTTCCAGCTGCACTTCCGAAAGGACTTCCTGCACATAGTCGATATGCTGATTGGAGAGCTCGCGGGCATCTTCCGCTCGGCCTTCGATGATCGCCAGGTACAGCGCGCGATGCTGTCCGATCAGCATGTCGCGAGTCTCTTCACGCTGGGCATACATGCCACCGATGTTGGTCACCACGTTGCGTTTGAGCAGGTCGAACAAGCCACGAATGGTATGCAGCAGCACAGCGTTATGGCTGGCCTCGGCAATTGCCAGGTGAAAGCGCGCATCGGCGGCGCCCTCCTCGGCCCGCGTCACCTTGCCGACTCGCGCATAGCAATCCTGCAAGGCTTCGAACGCTTCGGTGAGACGCTGCCGATCGATATCGGTGGCGCGCCTGGCCGCGTAGTAGGCGCAGGAGCCTTCCAGCGTGTGACGGAATTCCAGCAGGTCGCGCTGGGCATCCTCCTTGTGCTCCAGCAGTTGCAACAGCGGGTCACTGAAGGTCGAGCCAAGTGATTCGGCGACATAGTTGCCGCCGCCCTGGCGACTGACCAACAGTCCCTTGGCCACCAGCTTCTGGATCGCTTCACGCAGGGACGGACGAGACACACCGAACTGCTCGGCCAGCGCACGTTCTGCGGGAAGCCTCTCACCGGCACGCAATGTGCCCTCGAGAATCATGGTTTCCAGTTGCGCGACGATGTCGTCGGAGAGACGCCGCTGCCGCACTTGACCTACTTCCATTACCCGCATCTCCATTGGTTTGACCAGGCCACAAGTCTTATGGCGCAAGCCTATAGCGCCCGTCTTGGCTGAACAAGCAAGCACTATACGACCAAAGTCTTAGCATCTCGATTTGACAGCCTATTGAGCAACTTTTAACCTGAGCCCGCCACTTTGTAAATTGGTATTACCAATTTAACCAACAAGAACAACAAACCATCGAGGTCACGCCATGACAGCCCTATGCGCTGCAAGCCTGTTCGATAACGCCTCATCCCTGCCGCGCCAGCCGCGCGTTCGTGTGGAGTAAGTCCCAATGTCCAACGGAATTCTCGCCCTGCTGGCGTTCTCGCCGATTCTGCTTGCCGCCATTTTGCTGATCGGTCTGCGCTGGCCGGCCAAACACGCCATGCCGCTGGTCTACCTGGTGACTGCCGCTGTCGGCCTGTTCGCCTGGGACATGACCTTCAACCGCGTACTGGCCTCCACCCTGCAAGGCCTGCTGATCACCCTCGGCCTGCTGTGGATCATCTTCGGCGCCATCCTGCTGCTGAACACCCTCAAGCACTCCGGTGGTATCACCGCCATTCGTGCCGGCTTCACCACCATCAGTCCTGACCGCCGCATCCAGGCGATCATCATCGCCTGGCTGTTCGGCTGCTTCATCGAGGGCGCTTCGGGCTTCGGTACACCAGCGGCCATCGCTGCACCGCTGCTGGTGGCCATCGGTTTCCCGGCCATGGCCGCCGTGTTGATGGGCATGCTGGTACAGAGCACGCCGGTGTCGTTCGGCGCCGTCGGCACACCGATCATCGTCGGTCTCAACACCGGCCTGGACACCGCCACCATCGGCGCACAGCTGGTCGAGCAGGGTTCGTCCTGGGCGCAGTTCCTGCAATTGATCACCAGCCAGGTGGCGATCATCCACGCCATCGTCGGTGTGGTCATGCCTCTGGTGATGGCGATGATGCTGACCCGTTTCTTCGGTCAGGAGAAAAGCTGGAAAGCCGGCCTGGAAGTGCTGCCTTTCGCCATCTTCGCCGGCCTGGCCTTCGTCCTGCCCTACGCCGCCACCGGGGTGTTCCTAGGCCCGGAATTCCCCTCGCTGCTGGGCGGGCTGATCGGCCTGGCCATCGTCACCAGCGCCGCACGCTTCGGTTTCCTGGTCCCTAAGAAAACCTGGGATTTCGCCCCGGCCGACAAATGGCCGAGCGAATGGTTGGGCACCGTCGAGATGAAGCTGGACGAACTGACCGCCAAGCCGATGAGCGCACTGCGCGCCTGGCTGCCCTATGTGCTGGTCGGTGCGTTGCTGGTGATCAGCCGCGTCTTTCCTGAAGTCGGCAATGCGCTGAAGGCGGTGGTGGTGAACTTCCCCGACCTGCTCGGCGAAACTGGCGTCAGTGCCAGCTTCCAACCGCTGTTCCTGCCGGGCGGCATTCTGGTTGCCGTGGTCCTGGCCACCTTCTTCCTGCATGGCATGAAGGCACGTGACCTGGGCAAGGCGGTGAAGGAGTCGTCCAGCGTATTGCTCAGCGCCGGCTTCGTGCTGCTGTTCACCGTGCCGATGGTGCGCATCCTGATCAACTCCGGCGTCAACGGCGCCGAGCTGGCCAGCATGCCGATCCTCATGGCGCGCTGGGTGGCCGACAGCGTTGGTGGCATCTACCCGCTACTGGCCCCGAGCATCGGTGCCCTGGGCGCCTTCATCGCCGGTTCCAACACCGTCAGCAACATGATGTTCAGCCAGTTCCAGTTCGGCGTGGCCAGCAGCCTGGGCATTTCCAGCGCGCTGATCGTTGCCGTACAAGCCGTGGGCGCCGCCGCCGGCAACATGGTGGCAATCCACAACGTGGTCGCGGCTTCAGCCACCGTTGGCCTGCTCGGCCGCGAAGGCAGTACCCTGCGCAAGACCATCTGGCCGACGCTGTACTACCTGCTGTTCACCGGCATCATCGCGATGATCGCTATCTACGTGCTGGGCGTCAGCGACCCACTGGTCGTGCGCTGACCCTGACCCGTCGAATGCGCCCCGGCCATGCCGGGGCATTTGCCGTAAGGCTACGCTTCCCTTTTCAGCAACAGGATGAGCCCATGATCATTTCTGCCTCGACCGACTATCGCGCTGCCGCGCAGCGCAAGCTGCCGCCCTTCCTGTTCCACTACGCCGATGGCGGCGCCTACGCCGAGCACACGCTGCGCCGCAACGTCGCCGACCTGTCGGACATCGAACTGCGCCAACGCGTGCTGAAGAACATGTCCCAGCTGGACCTGTCCACCGAGCTGTTCGGCGAGAAGATGTCGATGCCGGTAGGCCTGGCTCCAGTCGGCCTGACCGGCATGTTCGCTCGCCGTGGTGAGGTGCAGGCAGCCAAGGCGGCAGCGGCCAAGGGCATTCCCTTTACCCTGTCCACCGTGTCGGTATGCCCGATCGAGGAAGTAGCACCGTCTATCGACCGGCCGATGTGGTTCCAGCTCTACGTGCTGAAAGACCGCGGCTTCATGAAGAATGCACTGGAGCGTGCCAAGGCCGCCGGCTGCTCGACGCTGGTGTTCACCGTCGACATGCCGGTGCCCGGCGCCCGCTACCGCGACGCTCACTCCGGCATGAGCGGCCCGAACGCAGCACTGCGTCGCATGCTGCAGGCCATGACTCACCCGCAGTGGGCCTGGGACGTCGGCCTGATGGGCAAGCCGCATGACCTGGGCAACATCTCCGCCTACCGCGGCAACCCGACCGGCCTGGCCGACTACATTGGCTGGCTGGGCGCCAACTTCGACCCGTCGATCTCCTGGAAGGACCTGGAATGGATCCGCGACTTCTGGGACGGCCCGATGGTGATCAAGGGCATCCTCGATCCGGAAGACGCCCGCGATGCCGTGACCTTCGGCGCCGACGGCATCATCGTGTCCAACCACGGCGGTCGTCAGCTCGACGGGGTGCTGTCCAGCGCCCGAGCCCTTCCGGCCATCGCCGACGCGGTCAAGGGCGAGCTGAAGATTCTCGCCGACTCCGGCATCCGCACCGGCCTCGATGTGGTGCGCATGCTCGCCCTTGGCGCCGACACCGTGCTGCTCGGTCGCGCCTTCCTCTATGCCCTGGCCGCAGCCGGTGGTGCCGGGGTGAGCAACCTGCTCGACCTGATCGAGAAAGAGATGCGCGTGGCCATGGTGCTGACCGGTGCCAAGTCCATCGCTGAAATCACCCCGGACCTGCTGGTAAAGGAGCGCTGAACCGATGACTGCTGCCGCCACCACCTCCGTAACCCGTGAAGCCCTGCTGACGCAGATGCGCCAGATCGTCGGAACCCGCCACGTGCTGACCGACGAACAAGCCACACGGCGTTTTCGCAAGGGCCATCGCACGGGCGAGGGCAATGTGCTGGCGGTGGTGCGCCCTGGCTCGCTGCTGGAACAGTGGCGCATTCTGCAAGCAGCAGTGGCAGCCGACCGCATCGTCATCATGCAGGCAGCCAACACCGGTCTGACCGGCGGATCCACGCCCGACGGCGAGGACTACGATCGCGAGATCGTGCTGATCAGCACGCTGCGCATCACCGGCGTGCAGTTGATCAACGATGGCGAGCAGGTGGTGTGCCTGCCCGGCGCCACCCTCGACCGCCTGGAACAGGCGCTGGCGCCGCTGAATCGCGAACCGCATTCGGTGATTGGCTCGTCCTGCATCGGCGCCTCGGTGCTAGGCGGCGTCTGCAACAACTCTGGCGGCGCCCTGGTGCGTCGCGGCCCGGCCTACACCGAGCTGGCACTGTACGCGCAGGTGAAGGATGACGGCTCGCTGGAGCTGGTCAATCACCTGGGGATCGAGCTCGGCAACGACCCGGAAGAAATCCTCACCCGCCTAGAAAACGGCGATTACACGCCTGAGCAGGTACACAACGAAGAAACCGCCAAGGCCTCCGACGCCCGCTACGGCGAGCACGTGCGCGACGTCGATGCCGATACCCCGGCGCGCTTCAACGCCGACCCGACGCGCCTGTTCGAGGCCTCCGGTTCGGCCGGCAAGCTGTGCCTGTTCGCCGTGCGCCTGGACACCTTTGTGAAAGAGCCGAGCACGGTGTTCTACATCGGCAGCAACGACCCGCACGACCTCACCGAAGTACGCCGCCACCTGCTGGCCACACTGCCGCGCCTGCCGATTGCCGGGGAATACATCCACCGCACCGCCTTCGATATAGGCGAAAAATACGGCAAGGACACCTTCCTGGTGATCGACAAATTCGGCACCGCCAGGGTGCCGGCCGCCTTCGCCATGAAGAGCCGAGTCGACGGCTTCTTCGAGCGCTTCGGCCTGCGCGGGGTGACCGATAAGGTAATCCAGGCGCTGATGAACCTGCTGCCCAGCCACCTGCCGCCACGCATGCGCGAGTACCGTGACCGTTTTGAGCATCACCTGCTGGTGCGTGTATCCAACGACACGCTGGAACAGACCCGCAGCTTCCTGACCGAGTATTTCACCGGCAGCGCCAGCGGCGCCTGTTTCGAATGCGATGCCGATGAGGGACGCAAGGCCTTCCTGCATCGCTTCGCCATCGCCGGCGCGGCGATCCGCTACCGCGAGTCGCACCGCAGCAGCGTCGAGGACATTCTCGCCCTGGATATCGCCCTGCGCCGCAACGACCGCGACTGGGTCGAAACGCTGCCGGCGGAAATGGAAGAGCAGATCATCCACAAGCTCTACTACGGGCACTTCTTCTGCCATGTGTTCCATCAGGATTACATCGTCAAGAAGGGTAATGACCCGCTCGCCATGGAACATGCCATGTGGAAGCTGCTGGACGAACGCCGCGCCGAGTACCCAGCCGAGCACAACGTCGGCCACCTCTACGTGGCCAAGCCGGCGCTGGCCGGGTTCTATCGCGAGCTCGATCCGACCAACACCTTCAACCCCGGCATCGGCCATACCTCGAAGAAGAAGCATTGGGGTGGCTGTTGCGGGCAGGAACATTGACCGGCTGTAAACTTGTGGGAGGCGCTTCAGCGGCGACTGTCGCGGCTAAAGCCCCTCCCACAACAGCTCCGTAGCCCGGATGCAATCCGGGGCCGCCTGACGCCGACGTCCCGGATTTCATCCGGGCTACAAACGCAAAGGCCCGCCAAATTGGCGGGCCTTCGTGTTTAACGCAGCCACCGATCAGGCGAAGACGATCTCTTCGCCTTCCACCTTGGCATGCACCACCGCGCCCGGCGCGAAATCTCCGGCCAGGATGCGCTGCGCCAGCGGGTTCTCGATCCAGCGCTGGATCGCGCGCTTGAGCGGACGCGCGCCATACACCGGGTCGTAACCGACGGCAATCAGCTTGTCGAGCGCCTCCGGGGTCAGCTCCAGGCTCAGCTCGCGCTCGGTCAGGCGACCACGCAGACGGCCCAGCTGGATCTCGGCGATACCGGCGATCTGCTCGCGGCCCAGCGGCTCGAATACCACCACCTCGTCGATACGGTTGATGAACTCGGGGCGGAAGTGGCTGCTCACCGCATCCATCACCGCCGCGCGCTGCGCTTCGCGGTCGCCGACCAGTTCCTGGATCTGCGCCGACCCGAGGTTGGAGGTCATCACGATCACAGTGTTCTTGAAGTCCACTGTGCGGCCGTGACTGTCGGTCAGACGGCCGTCTTCGAGCACCTGCAACAGCACGTTGAACACGTCCGGGTGTGCCTTCTCCACCTCGTCCATCAGCACCACCGAATACGGCTTACGACGCACCGCCTCGGTCAGGTAACCGCCCTCCTCATAACCGACATAGCCGGGCGGTGCACCGATCAGGCGAGCAACGCTGTGCTTCTCCATGAACTCGGACATGTCGATGCGTACCAGCGCCTCCTCGGTGTCGAAGAGAAACTCGGCCAACGCCTTGCACAGCTCGGTCTTGCCCACCCCGGTCGGGCCGAGGAAGAGGAACGAACCGCTCGGCCGATTGGGGTCGGACAGCCCTGCACGGGAGCGGCGCACGGCGTTGGAAACAGCGACCACTGCCTCGTTCTGGCCGATCACCCGCTGGTGCAGCAGGCCCTCCATCTTCAGCAATTTTTCGCGCTCGCCCTCGAGCATCTTGCTCACCGGAATACCGGTCCACTTGGACACCACCTCGGCGATCTCCTCGTCGGTGACCTTGTTGCGCAGCAACTGGTTCTCGCTCTTGCCGTGCTGGTCGACCATCTGCAGGCTGCGCTCCAGATCCGGGATGATGCCGTACTGCAGCTCCGCCATGCGGTTGAGGTCGCCCTTGCGCCGTGCCGCTTCGAGCTCGGTCTTGGCCTGCTCGATGCGTTGCTGGATCTGTGCCGATCCCTGCACCTCGGCCTTTTCCGACTTCCAGATCTCTTCGAGATCGGCGTATTCCCTCTCCAGCTTGGCGATGTCTTCTTCCAGCTTGACCAAGCGCTTCTTGGTCGCTTCGTCATCTTCCTTCTTCAGCGCTTCGCGCTCGATCTTCAACTGGATCAGGCGACGATCCAGACGATCGAGTTCCTCGGGCTTGGAATCGATTTCCATACGGATGCGGCTGGCAGCCTCGTCGATCAGGTCGATGGCCTTGTCCGGCAACTGCCGGTCGGTGATGTAGCGATGACTGAGCTTGGCCGCAGCGATGATCGCGCCATCGGTGATGGTCACGCCGTGGTGCACCTCGTAGCGCTCCTTCAGGCCACGCAGGATAGCGATGGTGTCTTCCTCGCTCGGCTCGTCCACCAGCACCTTCTGGAAGCGGCGTTCCAGGGCGGCGTCCTTCTCGATGAACTGGCGGTACTCGTCCAGCGTAGTAGCGCCGACACAGTGCAGCTCACCACGGGCCAGGGCCGGTTTGAGCATGTTGCCGGCGTCCATGGCACCCTCGGCCTTGCCGGCGCCGACCATGGTATGCAGTTCGTCGATGAACAGGATGATGCGCCCTTCCTGCTTGGAGAGTTCATTGAGGACGGCTTTCAGGCGCTCCTCGAACTCACCACGGAATTTGGCACCGGCGATCAGCGAGCCCATGTCCAGCGACAGCAGGCGCTTGTCTTTCAGGCCATCGGGCACTTCACCATTGATGATGCGCTGGGCCAGGCCTTCGGCGATGGCCGTCTTGCCGACGCCGGGCTCACCGATCAGCACCGGGTTGTTCTTGGTGCGGCGCTGCAGCACCTGGATGGTGCGACGAATTTCATCGTCGCGACCAATCACCGGATCGAGCTTGCCCTCTTCGGCGCGCTTGGTCAGGTCGACGGTGTACTTGTCCAGCGCCTGGCGCGACTCCTCGACGTTGGGGTCATTGACTGCCTGACCACCGCGCAGATTGGCGATGGCGTTTTCCAGGGCCTTTTTCGATACGCCCTGGCCGAGCAGCAGCTTGCCCAGTTTGGTGTTTTCGTCCATCGCGGCGAGCAGCACCAGTTCGCTGGATATGAACTGGTCACCGCGCTGCTGTGACAGGCGGTCGGCCTGGTTGAGCAGGCGCGCCAGATCCTGCGACAGGTTGATGTCGCCGGTTGGGTTCTGCAGCTTGCCCAACTGATCCAGCTCACGGGTCAGGCCTTGGCGCAGGCTGTTGATGTCGAAGCCCACCTGCATCAGCAGCGGCTTGATCGAGCCCCCCTGCTGTTCGAGCAGCGCCTGCATCAGGTGCAGGGGCTCGATGGCGGCGTGGTCCATGCCCACGGCCACGGATTGGGCGTCGGAAAGTGCAAGTTGCAACTTGCTGGTCAAACGATCGATACGCATATGTCCTTCCTCCAGGATGACGAGCCGGGACAACATCCCCGAAAAAAGAAACTCGCCGAATGCAGACTAGATAAGGACGATTACGCCGTATTCAAGACAAGGCCATTTGATCTAGGTCAAACCTGCTTACAGCCAGGTGACCTGCTGCTCCAACGGAAAACGCAAACGCGGGTTGTACACGCCCTTCTCGTCCTGGCGCCCGACGGCCAGCAGCATGATGGGGATGGCCTGACGCGGAATCTCCAGCACGCGGCGCAGACGCACCTCGTCGAAGCCTTCCATCGGACAGGTGGCGTAGCCATGGCTCTGAAAGGCCAGCATCAGGTTCTCCGCCGCCAGCGCGGTGGACTTCACCGCCCACAGGCGCATGTCGGCCCTGCTGTTGGGCTTGCGCATCAGCGGCTTGCGCAATGCCATCAGCCGCACCAGTTGCCGCTTGAACAGCCCGAGCAAACCCAGAGGACCCTGGTTGTACTGGAACGGCGCGGTCTTGCTGTAGAAGCGGCGGATGCGCGCCGGCACTTCGGCCTCAGGCCAATGGTCGATGACGTTGCGGCAGGCCTGCCGCCAGGTGTCCGGGCGCGCCAGCACGGCGATGATCAGCGGCGCACGCGCAGCGTTCTGGCTCATGCAGACCGAGTGCAGCCGCGCCAGCAGGGCCGGATCGCGAATCACCTGAAAGCTCCAAGGCTGCAGGTTGCAGGAATTCGGCGCCAGCACGGCCAGCTCCAGGCAATCGCGGATCACCGCCTCCGGTACCGGCTCGGGAGTGAAGCGACGTACCGCGCGGCGACTTTCGATCAGGGCGCGCAACTCGGCCGGCGAAGCCATGGCGGGCAGTTGCTCGTTGGGGAAGCTGGTCATGGGCGCACTCCTGGACAGTCGCCCGATTAAGCAACCGGGCGACTTGGCGAACAAGAGTACGAGAGAAAATGGCCGTGGATTTGGCCGATTAGCCCCACCTGCGCGTCCAACGGAGAACGCAGGCGCGGTTGTTCACAGACCGAGGGCTTTCTCGATGGCCTGGATCAACGCTGGATCGTCCGGCGTGGTACGCGGTGAGAAACGCGCCAGCACGCGGCCGTCCTGGCCGACCAGAAACTTCTCGAAATTCCAGGTGATATCACCCGGAAACTCGGCGCCCTCACCGGCCAGAAGGCGATACAGCGGATGGCGACCAGGGCCATTGACCTCCAGCTTGCTGCCCAGCGGGAAGCTCACACCATAGTTGAGACTGCAGAACGAGCGAATTTCCTCCTCACTACCTGGCTCCTGACCGGCGAACTGGTTGCAGGGCACGCCGAGCACGGTGAAACCGTTGCCCTTGTACTGCTGATAAAGCTTCTCCAGCCCGGCGTACTGCGGCGTCAGGCCGCACTTGGAGGCGACGTTGACCACCAGCACCACCTGGCCCTTGTAGGGCGCCAGCGGCAGTTCCTGGCCATCCAGCGCACGCAGATTGAGATCGTGAAAGGCACTCATGACGAACTTCCTCAGCGAATTCAGTGCAGCGGGCCAGCGGCCCGATGAATCATCAAGGCGCCTGCGAATGAGCACGCCTACATGCATGAAAAAGGCGCCCTGAGGCGCCTTTATCGCAAGCTTGAGCTTAGCAGCGGTTGATCCGTTCGGAACGACCGCAAGTCGCCTGGTGTGCGACTCAGTGGTGGTGACCACCTTCGCCATGGATGTGACCGTGGGCCACTTCTTCTTCGCTGGCGTCACGTACATTGACGACCTTGACCTTGAAGTTCAGGCGCTGACCGGCCAGCGGGTGGTTGCCGTCGACGGTCACGTCGTCGCCATCGATGTCGCGAATGGTGACGATCTGCATGCTGCCGTCCGGGCCGGAAGCGTGGAACTGCATGCCCACTTCCAGGGTATCGACGCCTTCAAACATGGCGCGGCTCAGGGTCGCGACCAGCTCGGCACTGTATTCGCCGTAGGCTTCTTCCGGCTCGACGGAAACATCAAGCTCATCGCCGACCTGCTTGCCAACCAGGGCCTTCTCGAGACCGGCGATGATGTTACCGGCACCATGCAGATACACCAGCGGCGCGCCGCCAGCGGAGCTGTCGATCACCTCACCGGCATCGTTGGTCAGGGTATAGTCGATGGAGACGGCCTTGTTGGCGGCGATCAGCATGGGGAGACCTTTTGCAAAAGATAAATGAACGGGCAAGTCTAACCAACGCCAGCCTGGATTGCGACCCGAGCCCAGACAAACGGGCCGTGCGTATCGTTGATTTTCGTCAGGACGAGCACGGCGACTGGGTGGCAGTCTTGTCTTGTGGCCATACTCAGCATGTACGCCACCGACCACCCTGGCAGAATCGGCCCTGGGTACTCGATCCCGAGCAGCGCCAAGTCAGGCTGGGAAGCCTCTTCCCCTGTGGCTGGTGCGCCATGGATCGGTCGCACGATGAATTCAAGGAAGCTTAAATGTCTGCACGCAACATTCTGGTGATCAACTGCGGGAGCTCGTCGATCAAGTTCGCCCTGGTCAACGAAGCGCAGGAAACCTTCATTCTCAGCGGCCTGGCCGAGCGCCTTGGCAGCCCCGAAGCGGTGCTGCATTGGCAGCAGGGCGAACACAAGGACAGTCTGGTGCTGCCGGGCGCCGACCACCGCCTGGCCCTGGCTCATCTGCTACCTGTCGTGCAGCAGGCCGCAGCCGGCGCGCTGCATGGCATCGGCCACCGTGTGGTGCATGGCGGCGAGCACTTTTCCGGCGCCTCTCGCCTGGACGCCGCCAGCCTGCAGGCCATCCGTCAAGTCGCGCCACTGGCCCCGCTGCATAACCCGGCCAATCTGCAGGGCATCGAGGCGGCGATTAAGCTGTTCCCAGACCTGGTGCAGGTGGCGGTGTTCGACACAGCCTTTCACCAGAGCCTGCCCGAGCACGCCTACCGCTACGCCTTGCCGCAGGCGCTCTACACTGAACACGGCGTGCGCCGCTATGGCTTTCACGGCACCAGCCATCGCTATGTCAGTCACAAGGCTGCGCAAATGACCGGCCTGCCCGTCGGTGACAGCAGTTGGCTGGTCGCACACCTGGGCAATGGTTCGTCCACCTGCGCCGTGGAGAACGGCCACAGCCGGGACACCAGCATGGGCCTGACCCCGCTGGAAGGTCTGGTGATGGGCACCCGCAGCGGCGATGTCGACCCCAACCTGCATGGCCACCTGGCGCGCACCCTGGGCTGGAGCCTGGAACAGATCGACAGCATGCTCAACAAGGACAGCGGCCTGCTCGGCCTGTCCGGTCTGTCCAACGACATGCGCACGCTGGAACAGGCCCGTGAGCAGGGCCATGCCGGCGCCAGCCTGGCCATCGAGGTGTTCTGCTACCGTCTGGCCAAGTCACTGGCCTCGATGAGCTGCGCACTACGCCGTCTCGACGGGCTGATTTTCACGGGTGGCATCGGCGAGAACTCGGCGCTGATCCGCAGCAAGACACTCGACCATCTGAGCCTGCTCGGGCTGAAACTCGATGCCCAGGCCAACGCCCGTTGCGTGCGCGGCGTCGCCGGTGCCATTCATGCCGATGGCCACCCGCGCGTGCTGGTGGTACCGACCAACGAAGAGCGGCAGATCGCCCTCGACACCCTTGCCCTGCTCGACTGAGGCTATTTCATGCATACCTTCTTCATCGCCCCCACCGGTTTCGGTGTCGGTCTTACCTCCATCAGCCTCGGTCTGGTCGGCGCGCTGGAGCGCAGCGGCCTCAAGGTCGGTTTCTTCAAGCCCATCGCCCAGCCACATGCCGGCGATCTCGGCCCGGAGCGCTCCAGCGAGCTGATCGCCCGCACCCACGGCCTGAACTCGCCCAAGCCGCTGCCGCTCAGCCATGTCGAGCGCATGCTCGGCGATGGCCAGTTGGATGAACTGCTGGAAGAGATCATCAGCCTCTATCAACAAGCGGCCGCCGACAAGGACGTGGTCATCGTCGAAGGCATGGTGCCGACGCGCCATGCCAGCTACGCCGCACGGGTCAACTTCCACCTGGCCAAGAGCCTGGATGCCGATGTGATCCTGGTCAGCGCACCAGAGGACGAAAGCCTCACCGAGTTGTTCGATCGCGTCGAGATCCAGGCCCAGCTGTTCGGCGGACCGAAAGACCCGAAAGTGCTCGGTGTGATTCTCAACAAGGTGCGCAGCGAAGATGGCATCACGGCCTTCGCCGAGCGCCTGCTGGAACTCTCACCGTTGCTCAAGAGCCAGGATTTCCGCCTGCTCGGCTGCATTCCCTGGCAGGACGAACTGAACGCGCCACGCACCAAGGACATCGCCGAACTGCTCGGTGCACGCATCCTCAACGCCGGCGATTACGAGCAGCGGCGCATGCTCAAGATCGTGCTCTGCGCACGTGCCGTGGCCAACAGCGTGCAACTGCTCAAGCCGGGCACTCTGGTGGTAACGCCGGGAGATCGCGACGACATCATCCTCTCCGCCAGCCTCGCTGCGATGAACGGCGTGCCGTTGGCCGGCCTGCTGCTGTGCAGCGACTTCGCCCCCGACCCACGCATCATGGAGCTGTGCCAGGGCGCCCTGGCCAGCGGCCTGCCGGTGATGACCGTGAGCACCGGCTCCTACGACACCGCCACCCACCTCAACCGCCTGAACAAGGAAATCCCCCTGGATGACCGCGAGCGCGCAGAGAAGGTCTCCGACTTCGTCGCCGGGCATATCGATCACGACTGGCTGAGCGCCCGCTGCGGCACGCCGCGCGAGCTGCGCCTGTCGCCCCCGGCCTTCCGCTATCAACTGGTGCAACGAGCCAAGGCTGCCGCCAAGCGTATCGTCCTGCCCGAGGGCAGCGAGCCACGCACGGTGCAGGCAGCCGCCATCTGCCAGGCGCGCGGCATCGCCCGCTGCGTGTTGCTGGCCAAACCGGAAGACGTGCACGCAGTGGCCCGCGCGCAGGGCATCGAGCTGCCGGAAGGCCTGGAAATTCTCGATCCGGATCTGATTCGCGGTCGCTACATCGAGCCGATGGTCGATCTGCGCAAGGGCAAAGGCCTCAACGCACCGATGGCCGAGGCACAACTGGAAGACACCGTCGTACTCGGCACCATGATGCTGGCGCTGGACGAGGTGGACGGCCTGGTATCCGGCGCCATCCACACCACCGCCAACACCATTCGCCCCGCACTGCAGCTGATCAAGACCGCACCGGGTTACAACCTGGTGTCCTCGGTGTTCTTCATGCTGCTGCCGGATCAGGTGCTGGTCTACGGCGACTGTGCGGTAAACCCCGACCCGAACGCCGAGCAACTGGCGGAGATCGCCCTGCAAAGCGCCGCCTCGGCGCAAGCCTTCGGCATCCCTCCGCGCGTGGCCATGCTCAGCTACTCCACCGGTGATTCCGGCAGCGGCGAAGAAGTGGAGAAAGTGCGCGCCGCCACTCGCCTGGCGCGAGAGAAACGCCCGGACCTGCTGCTCGACGGCCCGCTGCAGTATGACGCCGCGGCCATCGAGAGCGTCGGTCGGCAGAAAGCGCCGAACAGCCCAGTGGCCGGCCGCGCCACGGTATTCGTGTTCCCTGATCTGAACACCGGCAATACCACCTACAAGGCGGTGCAGCGCAGTGCCGACTGCATCAGCGTCGGACCGATGCTGCAGGGTCTGCGCAAGCCGGTGAACGATCTTTCGCGCGGCGCACTGGTCGACGACATCGTCTATACCATCGCCCTGACGGCGATTCAGGCGGCCGATATGCCGAACTAGAGAGGCCGTAGGGTGCCATGGAAAAGCAGTAAGCGCCGGCCACAATAGCCGGTGCGCGCGGCGCACGCCACGAGCCAACGACACCCACGAGTCATCACTGGCACTTGCAGGTCAGTGCACAACCGTTACCCTTGGCGCCGAACCAGCTGGCTGCATGGAATGCTGCAGCTCTTTCGACTGATACGGGGCACAGAGAAAGCCCCTTTCTCAGGCTGCCCGCAGGGCGCGCAGCCTGCTTACGGAGGCGTTCGCCCGATGCTGCACTTTCTTCCCGCGCCGCTGCGCGGTCTGATCGCGAGCCTGCTGCTGGCTCTCAATACCCTGTTCTGGTGCTGGCCGCTGTTCTTCGTCGCGCTGCTCAAACTGCTGCTGCCCTTCGCCCCGATTCAGCGCGCGCTGCGCTTCGTCATGCACCGCATCGCCGAAAGCTGGATCGGCATCAACAAGTTCTGGATGCGCCTGGTTGGCCATATCGAATGGAAGGTTCAGGGTCTGGAACGCTTCGATACCCAGCATTCCTATCTGGTGACCAGCAACCACCAGAGCTGGGTGGACATTCTGGTGCTGCAGTATCTGCTCAACCAGCGCATGCCACTGCTGAAATTCTTCCTCAAGCAGGAGTTGATCTGGGTGCCGGTGATCGGCCTGTGCTGGTGGGCGCTGGAATTCCCTTTCATGAAGCGCTTCAGCAAGGAATACCTGGCCAAGCACCCGGAAAAGCGCGGCCAGGACCTCGCAACCACACGCAAGGCCTGCGCACGTTACAAGACCAACCCCGTGTCGGTATTCAACTTCCTAGAGGGCACCCGCCTGACTCCGGCCAAGCATGCGCAACAGCAGTCGCCGTTCAAGTACCTGCTCAAGCCAAAGGCTGGCGGCATCGCCTTCGTACTCGATGCCATGGGTGAGCAGCTGCACGCCATCGTCAACGTCACCATTCACTACCCACATGGTGTGCCAGGCTTCTGGGACTTGCTCTGTGGCCGCCTGGATGCCGTGCAGGTGTTCTTCCAGCAGGTCGATATTCCGCGCGAATTCATCGGCCGCAACTACGATCAGGACGATGACTACCGTCTGGCATTCCAGCAGTGGGTCAACCGTCTGTGGGAAGAGAAAGATGCGGAGCTCGCCAACCTGCATCAGCAAGCCTGAAGCGTCCTGGGCACTTCATTCACCACGCGGCAGGGGCAACTTGCTCCAATCCAACTGCGCCGGCACCTGCATCGCGGTGCTGGCCGGAACACCCGGCGCCACCAGAAAGCCCTGCATGATGTCGCAATGGTGCCGCGTCAGCCACTCGCGCTGCTCCTGAGTTTCGACACCTTCGGCGATGACCTCCAGTCCCAGATGCCGACCAAGATCGATGATGGTACTGACCACCGCGGCGTCACGCGGTGAGTCGAGCATGTTGGAGACGAACAGACGGTCGATCTTCAGCGTATCCAGTTCGAAATGACGCAGATAAGCCAGTGACGAGTAGCCGGTACCAAAGTCATCGATGGCAATCTTCACCCCAAGCTCACGCAGATGGCGCAGCTGTGCCTGGGTCCGCTCCAGGTCCTGCATCAGCGCACTCTCGGTAACTTCCACCTCCAGCTGACTGGGCTTCAGACCATGGGCGTCGAGCACACGCTGCAGGTCAGTCACCAGTTGCGGCATACCGAACTGCACCGGGCTGACGTTGAGACTGAGCACCATATCCTCGCCAAACTGTTGCTTGAAGTCCGTCAACTGCCTGGCGCCCTCACGGAAAATCCACTCGCCGAGACGATTGATCAGACGGGTTTCCTCAAGCAGTGGAATGAACACGTTCGGAGCCACGGTACCCGCGACACGATGCTGCCAGCGTAGCAAGGCCTCGAAGCCGCGCAGGCGCCCGCTATCGAGATGGAACTGGGGCTGATAGACCAGCACGAAGTCATCGTTCTCAATGGCGTGACGCAGGCTTTCTTCGAGCATCAGCCGTGAACGTGCGCGGCCGTTCATCTCCGTTGAGAAGAAGCGGTATTGCTGGCGACCGGCGCGCTTGGCTTCGTACATTGCCATGTCGGCCGAACGCAGCAGGCCTTCGACGCTCTGCCCGCATTCGGGAAAACAGGCGATGCCGACACTGGCGCCGAGGGTAAAATCCACACCATCGAGGTTATGCCGCACCGAAACCATTTCGATCAGTTTCTCCGCGACCTTGGCCGCGTCCTCGGGATGGCCGAGGTTGTCCAACAGTGCGGTGAACTCATCACCGCCAATACGCGCCAAGCTGTCATAAGGGCGCAAGCAGGCCTTGAGCTGTTCACCCACTCGACGCAGCAACTGATCACCGACATCATGGCCCAGCGAGTCGTTGATGCGCTTGAAACCATCCAGATCAAGGTACAGCACCGCAACCCGCTGGCCGCTGCGCTCGATACGCGCCAGCGCCGCCTCGAGCGCCTGATGAAAGCCGCGACGGTTGAGCAAACCTGTCAGCGCATCGGTCACCGCCTGCGATTCCAACTGCGCGTGCAGATTACGCACCACCGACATGTCCAGGGCGATCACCACCATGGCTCGCTGCTGCTGTGATAGCGGCGAGCAGGACAACGCCACGGGCAGGCAACCGCCGTTGAACGTGCGCATCATCGCTTCGTGCACGCGGTAGGTCGCATTCCGCTTGAAGTGCCGGTAGAACTCAGACTGGTGCCAGCCGCCTTCGCTGGCAGGGTTCTCGAGGAAGGACAGCAGATCGGCGCCCTCCAGATCGCCCACATCGCCGTCTAGCATCTGCGCCATGGCGGGATTGGCGAACTGGATGCGGCCGTCCTCACCAACCACCAGAATACCTTCGGCGGCATTGGCAAGCACCGAGGCGTTGAATGCCCTGGCGCGTTCGAGCTGCTGGGAAAGCATCTGCAATTCGCAACGATTGTGCTCATGCTCCAACAAACTCTGAATCTTGTGGCGCAGCACAGTGGGGTCGAATGGTTTGAGCACGAAGTCCACGGCACCGGTGCTGTATCCCCGCAGTACCGCATCGTGAGTCTGCGAAATGGCGGACACGAAGATGATTGGCGTCAATCGCGTACGCGGGTTGCCGCGCATCAATCGGGCGACTTCGAAGCCGTCCATACCCGGCATCTGCACATCGAGCAGTACCAGCCCTACATCTTCTTCGAGCAGACAGCGCAGAGCCTCTTCGCCTGAACTGGCGCAGCGCAGTAACCACTCTCCATCCTCGAGCAGCGCCTGCATGGCCTCTAGGTTCTCCATACGGTCATCCACTACCAGCAGAACCTGCTTGGCGGGTACGGCGGCATTCTTGCTATGCGCCTGGGCCATCGTCACTCTTCTATCCATATGCCCTTACCCCTATCACTCCTTCCTTCAGGTTAGTCCATTGCCAGACAAAGGCACGGGCGGCATCGCCAACCAGCGCTCCAGCAGTGCCACCAGCTCATCACGTTTGATCGGCTTGGCCATGTAGTCGTCTGCGCCCGCGGTGATGCACTTCTCCCGATCGCCCTTCATGGCGTGGGCTGTGAGTGCGATGATCGGGATCACGCAGCCATGCTCCTGCTTGAGCAGGCGCATGGCGGTGTATCCGTCCATATTGGGCATGGCCATGTCCATCAGAATCAGGTCGAAGGGATCGCGCTGATAGCTGGCGATCGCCTCGACACCGTCCTTGGCGGAGCTGACGCGCAGCCCCACTTCATCTAGCAGCGCCGTCAGCGCATAGACGTTACGCACGTCGTCATCCACCAGCAGAATGCGTTTGCCCTGCAAGGGGTTGAGCCCTGTATGGGCCGGTTGCGGCGCACGCACGTCACCGAGAAAGCCCTGTACCGCCTGGCACAGCGCATCGGTGTCCTCACCATGCTTGCGCACCACCACGGCGCTATAGCGTCGCAGCCGTTGCAGGGTCTGCTGAGTGACGTCCACACCGGTGTTGATCACCACGCGCGTACCTTGCAACGGGCGCAACTGATTGAGGCTGTCGAGCAGGGCGAAACCGTCCTGATCCGGCAGGTCGAGATCGATCACCAGCGCGCAGAACTGGCCCTGTGCATAGGCCTCGCGTGCCTGCTCGCCATCGGCGCAGGCGATGACCTGAAAACCCAGCGCTGTCAGTTGCTCGCGGTAGTGCTCACGCTCCACCTCGACATCCTCAACCAGCAGCAACGCCTGCTCCTGCTGCGCACCATGCTGCAGTTCGATGAACACCTGCTCGAGCTCATCGCGGCCGATAGGCTTGACCAGATAACGTGTGCCATCGTCGTTCCAGCCCACCGGTTGCGGAACGCAGGAGATGATGTGCACCGGCGTATGTCGATGGCTAGGCTGGGCGCGCAGGCGACGGAACAACTGCCAGCCACTGAGATCGGGAAGCAGGATGTCGAGGATCACCGCGTTGAACGACTCCTTCTGCAACAGTCCCAGCGCCTGCAGACCGGTACGGCAGTGCACGCTGGAAAAACCATGGGCGTGGGCCTCCTCGGCAATCACCGCAGCGAAATTGGCATCGTCCTCGATGATCAACAGCGGCGGACCGTCACCTGCCCGCTGCGGCCCCTCAAGCGGCGCCTCGACGCTGAGTGAGCCCGCCTGCACCGGCAATCTGACGGTAAAGGTAGAACCCTGCCCCGGCGCACTCTGCAGACTGATATTGCCATCCAGGGCCAGCACCAGCTGACGGGTGATCGCCAGCCCAAGGCCGGTACCACCGAAACGCCGGCTGGTAGTACCGTCGATCTGTTGAAAGGCCTGGAATACCTGCTCGTGCTGGGCCGGATCGATGCCAATGCCGGTGTCCCGCACGCTGAAGCAGAGCAGCTCGCGCTCGTCATCGTCGCGCCCCTGACTGCTGACGCTCAGCGTGACCTCGCCCTGGTCGGTGAACTTCAGTGCGTTGGAAAGCAGATTGCGCAGTATCTGGTGCAGCCGCACTCGGTCGGTGTGGATGACGCGCGGCACACCGGCCTCCAGCTGGGTGTGCAGACGCAAGCCCTTGAGCTCGGCCATCGGCCGCAGGCTGGCATCCAGTTCCACCAGTACGTCCTGCATGTTGATCGGCTCGAGCTTGAGCTGCATGCGCCCGGACTCGACCTTGGCCAGATCGAGCACATCATTGATCAGTTGCAGCAGATCACCACCGGCGCGGTGCACGATATCGGCGTGCTTGGTCTGCTTCTCGGTGAGATTGCCTGCCAGATTCTGCCGCAGTTGGTCGCTGAGAATCAGGATGCTATTGAGCGGCGTGCGCAGCTCATGGGACATGTTGGCGAGGAACTCGGATTTGTAGCGGTTGGCCAACAGCAATTGCCCGGCCTGCTCACGCAGCTTCTGCTCGGCCACCTTGCGCTCGCTGATGTCGATGATTACCGCCTGCACCAGCGTCTCGTCGCCACTGCGAATCGGCGACAGGCCAACCTCCAGAGGGATCATGCCGCCTTCGCGGTGCTGGCCGAACAGCTCGCGACTGCCCCCCATGCGACGCGGCTCGGGCATGGCCTGGTAACCTCGACGCAGCGCCACATGACTGCCGCGCTGCGCCGCCGGCAGCAGCATTTCCACCGGTTCTCCGAGCAACATCTGCCGCTCGTACCCGAACAGCAGCTCGGTCTGTCGATTGACCATGGCTATGCGCCCCAGGGCATCGACCAGCACGATGGCATTGGGCGACGCCTCGACCACCAGACGAAAACGCTCCTCGGCCACCTTGCGTGCACGCAGGTCCACCAGGTTGATCAGGTAGCTGCTGCCCTCGTGCAACGGATTGAGGCTGATGCTGACCGGAATCGACTCACCGCGTAACGTACGCACCATGCGTTCGTCGCTCTCGGCCAACTGCTCCTGCAGATCTTTCGGTGACTCGATATTGGGCAGCACGCGCAGCACGGTCTCACCCGGCAAGGCATTGAGCGGACAGTCGAACAGCTCGGCAGCGCTGCGATTGGCCATCTCGATGCGGCCCTTGTCGTCGCAGAGCAGGGTCGCCACCGGCAGTCGTTCAACCAGCAGTCGGAAGCGCTCTTCGCGCTCGCGCAGGGCCACGGCAGCCCGCTCGCTGATCTGCAGTTTGCGCTCGCGTTGATAGAGAAAACCGCCGACCAGAATCGACAACAACAGCGTCGCGGCCAAGCCGGCCCAGAGTCCAAGGGTGCCAGTACGGTCGACCAGGCTGCGCTCGTATTCGGTAGTGCCGATCACCTCCAGCGCCCAGCTACGGCCGTACAGCGGTAATTCCTGCTGGCTACGAAAGCGCGGGCTCCAGCCATTGGCCTCGGTTTCACCACTGAGTAGCTGAAGGTCAGTTGCGTGCGGATCTTTCAGAACAATGTCGAACAAACGCGTCTGAGTGCCGAGAATCCCATCGATCAGGTCATGGCTGCGAAACGCGCCATGCACCAGGCCCAGCAAAGCAGATCGCCGTTGCTCGGCGGTATTGACGGGTAACCCCGGACGAAACACCGGTAGATAGAGCAGCACCCCGGACTGCACATCGATATCGACCTCCTGGCGCAATATCAACGGGCCACTGAGGCTGGCCTGGCCAGTCTCGACACTGCGCTCGATCGCCATCCGCCGCAATGTTTCGCTGAGCATGTCGAAGCCGAGAACGCGTCGATTACGCCAGTCCAGCGGGCTGACGTATTCGATGGGCAGGTACTGTTCACGCTCGCCGGGGGGGAATATCTGGTAGTCGAGGCGGCCGCCAGCTCTCGCTTCGGCTTCAAAGTCATCACGCTGCTCCGGCAACAGGTAGCGTGACCAGGCCACGGCCTGAATACCGGGATAGCGATCCTGGACCTGCAACTGATCCAGCGCACGCTCCCACTCGACGGGCGAGACCCGATCACTGCCTATCATCAGCCCGGATACGCCGCGCAAGACCATTTCGTAGGTCCGCATACGCGCCAGTACTCGCTGACCGACTTCCTGTGCCTCCAACTGAAAGCGGCGGTGAGTGTTCTCGCGCTCCCGCTCCTGCAAAGTATTCCACTGCCAGAAAATCAGCCCCCCCAACCCAAGCAGCAGGCCAAGTGCGACCAGCAGCGGCGTCCAGGGCCTTGGCGACCGCTCGACAGCTCTGTCGTCCATTCGCTCTCCTTCGGTCATCCAGAACCAACGCGCACGGTACATTCGCACGCGGACATCACAGAACCACAGCAAGCATTCTAGTCAGGATTTGAATCAGTGGCCTTTTGCCAGAAGGGACTCGACGGGCGGTCACGAATATGGCCGGAAACGCCCGCCATTTCTTCGTCGAAAAGTATGCAGAGATGAAAACCTGCGACAGGCGGGCATAAAAAAGCCTCCCATCGGGAGGCTTTCATTCAACGCGGCGAGGCCTTAGAGCGGACGCAGGTTGATCTCGACACGACGGTTCTGTGCACGACCCGCATCGGTAGCGTTGCTGGCAATCGGCTGGCTCGGGCCCGCGCCGTATGCAGAGATGCGCTGACCCGGCACGCCATTGGCGGTCAGGTAGTTGGCCACGCTCTGTGCGCGACGCTGCGACAGGCTCTGGTTCAGCTCCTGCGAACCGGTGCTGTCGGTGTGACCGACGATATTCACACCGTTCTTGTTGAATTCCTTGAACACCAGCACCAGCGAATTGAGCGTCGGGTAGAAGCTGCTGGAGATATCTGCCGAGTTGCTGGCGAAAGTGATGTTGCCCGGCATGATCAGCTTCAGATCATCGCCATTGCGTTGCACTTGCACGCCAGTGCCCTGCAGGGTCTGGCGCAGCTTGGCCTCCTGGGTATCGACGTAATAGCCGTAACCACCACCGGCGGCGCCACCAACGGCCGCACCGATCAGCGCGCCTTTGCCGCGGTCTTTCTTGCTCGACGTCGCAGCACCGATCACGGCACCGGTCGCTGCGCCGATACCACCATAGATACCGGCTTTGCCGGCCTGGCTCTCGCCGGTATAGGGGTTGGTGGTACAGCCGGCCAGCAAGGCCATGAGCGCAGTGGCTGCGATCAGATTACGCCTGGTCTTCATAACATTTCCTTAGAATTTCTTCTGGTATCGGGCAGACATGCCGCAGCCTTAGAGCCGCCAAGACGCGGTGAAGTTCCGCCCAAGCTTATCAGCCTGGGGCTATCAGAACTGCGAAGCAGAGCAGATCGACCCGATACGTACCTTACTGCACACCGGGCAGCGGTCGCAGCGTTACTTCGACCCGGCGATTCTGCGCACGACCTTCAACGGTGGCGTTGCTGGCCACCGGCTGATCCGGCCCCATACCACGGGTACTCAAGCGGCTGGGGTCCACCCCCTGCGCCAGCAGATAGTCGGCCACGCTCTGCGCACGACGTTGCGAAAGCCCCATGTTGTGGCTATGCGAGCCGGTGCTGTCGGTATGCCCGACCACCTCAATACTGTTCTGGTTGTATTGGCGGAAAGAATTGGCAAGATTGTTCAGCGGCTGATAGAAGCTGCTGGCGATCTGCGCCGAGTCGGTGGCGAAGGTGATGTTGCCCGGCATGATCAACTGAATCACATCGCCTTGGCGCTGCACCTCGACGCCAGTGCCCTGCATGCTGCGACGCAGCTCTTCTTCCTGTTTGTCGGCGTAGTAGCCATAACCTGCCGCTGCGGCACCGGCCACCGCTGCACCAATCAAGGCGCCCTTGCCGCGGTTGTCGTGGTTGATCAAAGCACCGGCAGCCGCGCCGGCCAACGCACCAATACCACCGTAGGTGGCGGTGCGGTTGGAGCTCGGTGCGCTCTGGTCATAGGGGTTCTGCGAGGCGCAGCCGCCGAGCAGCAGCGCAGACGAGCAGAGGGCAATCAGGGGAATGCGGAACATGAAGGAATCTCCATGAACGGTGGATGATGGCTCTTTGAGTTCCGGCGCGGTCATTAGTGCCCCGTCAGGCGCGAATAAAGGGGTTCTCCCGCATCTCGTCGCCCAGGCGGGTATCCGGGCCATGCCCTGTGACCACAGTGGCATCCTCGTCAAGGCTGTACAGGCGCTGCCTGATCGAACGTTCGATAGTGGCGTAGTCGCCGCCCCACAGGTCGGTACGGCCGATACCGCGACGGAACAGCGTGTCACCGGCGATCAGCAGCTTGGCGTCCTCGAACCAGAAACTCATCGAACCTGGTGTGTGCCCAGGTGTATGCAAGGCCACACCGCAGCCACAGGCCAATTCCTCGTCATCGGCCAGCCAGCGATCCGGCGCCGGCACGGGCGTGTAAGGCACGCCGAACATGCTGCACTGCATCTCCAGATTGTCCCAGAGGAACTGATCCTCCTTGTGCAGGTGCAGCGTGGCACCGGTCTTCTCCTTCATCTGCCCGGAGGCGAGGAAGTGGTCGAGATGGGCATGCGTGTGGATGATGCTCACGACCTTGAGCCCATGGGCGTCGAGCCGCGCCATGATCAGATCGGGGTTACCACCCGGATCGACCACGATGGCCTTCTTCGTAATAGGGTCGCCGATGATGGTGCAGTTGCACTGCAAGGGGCCGACGGGGAAGGTTTCGCGGATTAACGCGGGTTTGCTGGTCATGGGGTAAAACCTGAAGTGATTGTTGGCTCAATCTTGGCACAGCGAAGATGACTCCCTCCAGCGACCATCGAGCCCGCCCGCTGGAACACCTGAAGCAGCAAAGCATGTACATTTGCCATCACTGAACACAGCCGGCCATAGCAGCGCGGAGTGAGCCGCAGCCTTGCAAGGAACCAGGGGTAATGGACAAGAAGTCGCTTTCCGAACGGGACATCTGCAGCAAATACATCGCACCAGCCATCGCCAAGGCCGGCTGGGACATGCAGAAGCAGGTACTGGAAGAGTTCGGTTTCACGGCAGGACGCATCGTGGTGCGAGGCAAGCTGCACAGCCGTGGAGCGCGCAAACGCGCCGACTACCTTCTCAGCTACCAGAAAAACCTGCCCATCGCCCTGATCGAAGCGAAAGACAACACGCACTCCGTCGGCTCCGGTATGCAACAGGCGCTCGGCTATGCCGAGACGCTGGACATCCCTTTCGTGTTCTCCAGCAACGGCGATGGCTTTCTATTTCACGACCGCACTGGCACCGGCAAACAGACCGAAACCGAACTCAGCCTCGACCAGTTCCCCAGCCCGGATGAGCTGTGGCAGCGCTACTGTCAGTGGAAGGGGCTGGACGGCCAGGCGCAACACAAGATCGCAGCGCCCTACTACGACGACGGCTCAGGCCGCATGCCACGTTACTACCAGATAAACGCCATCAACCGCGCAGTAGAAGCCGTGGCACGCGGGCAGGATCGCGTGTTGCTGGTCATGGCCACCGGCACCGGCAAGACGTACACCGCCTTCCAGATCATCTGGCGGCTGTGGAAGTCCAAGCAGAAGAAACGCATCCTCTTTCTCGCCGACCGCAACATCTTGGTCGACCAGACCAAGAACAACGACTTCAAACCGTTCGGCCAGGCGATGACCAAGATCGCCAAACGCCAGATCGACACCTCCTACGAAATTTACCTGTCGCTCTATCAGGCCGTCACCGGCACCGAAGAAGAGATGAACGTCTACAAGCAGTTCTCCCGCGACTTCTTCGACCTGATCGTGATCGACGAATGCCACCGTGGCAGCGCCGCCGAGGATTCCGCCTGGCGCGAGATTCTCGACTACTTTTCCAACGCAACCCATGTCGGCCTGACGGCAACGCCGAAGGAAACCAAAGAGGTGTCCAGCATCACCTACTTCGGTGAACCGGTGTACAGCTACACCTTGAAGCAGGGCATCGAAGACGGCTTTCTTGCCCCCTACAAAGTGGTACGCATCGACTTCGACAAAGACCTGCAAGGCTGGCGGCCGCCCAAGGGCATGCTCGACAAGAATGGCGAGCTGATCGAAGACCGCATCTACAACCTCAAGGACATGGATCGCACCCTGGTCATCGAGGCGCGTACCCAACTGGTGGCGCAGAAGGTCAGCGAGTTTCTCAAAGCCACTGATCCGTTCCAGAAGACCATCGTCTTCTGCGATGACATCAACCACGCCGAGCGTATGCGCCAGGCCCTGGTCAACCTCAACCCCGAGCGCGTGACCGAGAACCGCAAGTACGTCATGCGCATCACCGGCGATGACCAGGAAGGCAAGGCCGAACTGGACAACTTCATCAACCCGGAAGAGCGCTACCCGGTCATCGCCACCACCAGCAAGCTGATGACCACAGGCGTCGATGCCCAGACCTGCAAGCTGATCGTGCTCGACCAGCACATCAAGTCCATGACCGAGTTCAAACAGATCATTGGTCGCGGCACCCGCATCAACGAGGACTACGGCAAGTACTGGTTCACCATCATGGACTTCAAGAAGGCCACCGAACTCTTTGCCGACCCGGCCTTCGACGGTGAACCCGTAGTGGTCTACGCCCCCGAAGGCAATGACTCCCCCGTACCACCGGATAATCCCCAGGGCGATGAGGACGGCATCGTCGACGGTGGCGATTGGCTACCCGAAGGAGACGCGACCGAAGAGCAGCAGGACGGCAGAAAACGCATCCGCTACGTCATCGACAGCATCCCGATCCATGTGATTGCAGAGCGTGTGCAGTATTACGGCCCGGACGGCCGACTGATCACCGAATCGCTGCACGACTACACCCGTACCTGCGTGCACAAGCGATTCGCTTCGCTGGATGCCTTCCTCCGTCACTGGAGCGATGCCGAAAAGAAAAAAGCCATCATCGATGAAATGGCCGCACAAGGCGTTATGTGGGAAGCCCTGGCCGAAGAAGTGGAAAAGAAACAGGGCCAGCCACTCGATCCGTTCGACCTGATCTGCCATGTCGCCTTCGACCAACCTGCCCTCTCGCGCCGTGAGCGCGCCGAGCAGGTGAAGAAGCGCAACTACTTCGCCAAGTATTCCGGCGCTGCCCGCCAGGTGCTCGAGGCGTTACTGGATAAATACGCCGACACCGGCATCGAGCATATCGAAGACATCAAGATCCTCCAGCTCGACCCGTTCAGCCAGATCGGTGCGCCTCTGGAGCTGGTCAAGGCCTTTGGCGGCAAAGCAGGCTACGACAAGGCCATTCATGAGCTGGAAGACGAGCTGTATAGCGCCTGAGGCGAATTATTTAGGAGTTAAGTCATGACGGAAGCACGTCAGCCCCTGGTGCGCACACCGCTATTTCCTCTATATACGGAGGTTGCGGCACTACTGCGTATTTTTGACGGTATCAGCAAGGATCAGGTACGCAGCCTGATCAAGGCCGTTCACGAGCAAACGGGCACACCACAGAATACTGTCGACTGGAGCCAACCGAGCCTCTGGATATCCGAACGACTGAACGGTGCTGATCGTCAACTGGCACAACGGATCTGGGATGAAAGCCAACAGACGGTGAACCCCCGGCACATCTATGGGGCTTATCTGTTTATCAACACCTACCAGCTCCTGAGCCTCAAAGCGGCCGGGCAATACACGCTGGAGCAGCGAGGCAACGATTTCATCTCATCCACCCCCGCTCTGCTGCGGGAGCTGGATGAAGCAGAAGGTCTGCCGCAACTGCTGGCGATTCTGGCCGCACATTCACCGGGCAAACGCGCTGACCTGCTGGAGGAGTGGACAGAGTTTCTGCTGGAACACTCCAATCACAGGACGCCCTCGAGCATCAATGCCACCCTTCGCCAACGCTTGCTCAACCTGACGGCTCGCGGCTACGTCAGCCGGGAAGGCAATACATACAACATCACCAGCGCCGGGTTGGACTACGCCGCGCCGCAGAGCGCGCGCCCGCAGTTGCAGGCGCATCACAATGTTTTCAGCGCCATCAAGGATTACAATGCCGCGCAAACCACTGCTTTGAGAGAGCGTCTGGAATGCCTTGATCCGTATCGCTTCGAGGAATTGATCAAGGACTTGTTGGAGGCCATGGATTACGAAAATGTCCAGGTCACTAAACAGAGCGGCGACAAAGGGGTCGATGTCATCGCCAACTTCCAGTTCGGTATCACCGAAATCAAGGAAGTGGTTCAAGTCAAACGCCACAAAACCAACATTACTCGCCCGGTGCTAGACCAGTTGCGCGGGGCCCTGCCGCTACATGGAGCCTTGCGCGGAACCATCATCACCATCGGTGGTTTTGCTAAAGGCTGCAAGGATGTGGCGCTCTTCCCCGGAGCCGCTCCCATTACCCTGATCGACGGCGATAAGCTCATTGAGCTACTGATCAAGCACGGCGTCGGCATTAAACAGAAAAAGTTGTCCCTGCTGGAAGTTGACGACAGTTACTTTGAAAGCTCGCCTGCAGAGCCCCTCACCGAATAAGGTTTTTCATGTCCATTAGCTCCACCATCAAATCCATCCAGGACATCATGCGCAAGGATGTCGGCGTCGACGGCGACGCCCAGCGCATTGGCCAGTTGGTCTGGCTGTTGTTCCTGAAGATTTTCGATGACCGCGAACTGGAATGGGAGCTGCTGGACGACAACTACCGCTCGCCCATTCCCGCGAGCTGCCGCTGGCGCACCTGGGCGGCCGACCCGGAAGGCATGACCGGCGACGAGCTCAAGGACTTCATCGACAACAACCTGTTCCCGCAGTTGCAGAACCTGCACGAGTACAGCAACACGCCTGCGGCCTTCGTCGTGCGCAGCGTGTTCGAAGACGCCTACAACTACATGAAGTCCGGCCAGTTGCTGCGCCAGGTGACCAACAAGATTCAGGAAGGCGTGGACTTCAACAAGGCCCAGGAACGCCACGCCTTCGGCGATATGTACGAGCAACTGCTGCGTGACCTGCAGAACGCCGGTAACGCCGGCGAGTTCTACACCCCGCGCCCGGTCACCGAGTTTATGGTGCGCATGGTCGATCCGAAGCTGAATGAAAAGGTCATGGACCCGGCCTGCGGCACCGGTGGCTTTCTCACCTGCGCCATCGAGCACAAGCGCAGCCGCTATGTGAAAACCGCCGAGGATGAGCGTGCCCTGCAAGCCAGCATCTTCGGTGTTGAAAAGAAACCGCTGCCGCACCTGCTGGCCACCACCAACATGATCCTGCACGGCATCGAAGTGCCGAGCCAAATCCGCCATGACAACACCCTGAGAAAACCGCTGATCAGCTGGGGCCCGAGTGAACGCGTGCATTGCATCGTCGCCAACCCGCCGTTCGGCGGCATGGAAGAAGACGGCATCGAAACCAACTTTCCCGCCGCCTTCCGCACCCGCGAAACCGCCGACCTGTTCCTGGTGCTGATCATGCACCTGCTCAAGGACAACGGCCGCGCCGCAGTGGTACTGCCCGATGGTTTCCTCTTCGGTGAAGGCATCAAGAGCCGCATCAAGGAAAAACTACTCACCGAGTGCAACCTGCACACCATCGTTCGCCTGCCCAACGGTGTGTTCAACCCGTACACCGGGATCAAGACCAACCTGCTGTTCTTTACCAAGGGCACGCCGACCAAGCAGGTGTGGTTCTACGAGCACCAGTACCCGGCCGGTTACAAGAGCTATTCCAAGACCAAACCCATGCGCATCGAAGAGTTCGCCGTGGAAGAGGCCTGGTGGGGCAACGAGGCCGATGGTTTTGCCGCCCGTGTAGAGAACGAGTTCGCCTGGAAGGTCAGCCTCGACGAACTCAAGGCACGCAACTGGAACCTCGACTGCAAGAACCCGCACGTCGGTGAGCAGGTCAGCCATGACCCGGATGAACTGCTGCGCGATTACGCCAAACTGCAAAGCGAGATCGGTGACCTGCGCGACCAGCTCAAAGCCGTGCTGGCAGAGGCACTGGAGCGTCCATGAGCGAAATCGCCATCTACGAAAGCGACAGTGGCCGCATCAGCGTCACCCTGGAGCGGGAGACCGTCTGGCTGAGCCTGCAGCAGATGGCGGAACTCTTCGCCCGGGACAAGTCCGTCATCTCCCGCCACCTGCGCAATGTATTTGCCGAAGGAGAGCTGGAGCGCCAGGCAGTAGTTGCAAAAAATGCAACAACTGCCGCCGACGGCAAGACCTATCAAGTCGAATACTTCAATCTCGATGCGGTGCTGTCGGTCGGCTACCGGGTCAACTCCAGGCAAGGCACACGCTTTCGCCAATGGGCCACTCAGTTACTGAAAGACCACCTGACACGCGGCTATACCCTCAACCGCGAACGCTTCGAGGCCAATGCTCGCGAGCTGGAAGCCGCCCTGGAGCTGGTGCGCAAGACCGCACGCGTGCCCGAGCTGGATATCGACGGCGGGCGCGGTCTGGTGGAGATCGTCAGCCGATACACCCAGACCTTCCTCTGGCTGCAACGCTATGACGAAGGCCTGCTCACCGAGCCCACCGGCAGCCCCGGCGGCGAACTGCCCAGCGTCAAGGATGCACAAGCCGCTCTGGCCAGTCTCAAGACCCAGCTCATGGCACGTGGCGAAGCCACCGAACTGTTCGCCAGGGAACGCGGCGATGGCCTCGCCGCCCTGCTCGGCAACCTGCAACAAAGCGTATTTGGCGCACCGGCCTACCCCAGCCTGGAGAGCAAGGCCGCCCATCTGCTGTATTTCGTGGTCAAGAATCATCCCTTCGCCGATGGCAACAAACGCAGCGGCGCCTACCTGTTCGTCGACTTTCTGCACCGCAACGGCCGCCTACTCGACGCCCAGGGCAGTCCGCTGATCAACGACACCGGCCTGGCTGCCCTGACCCTGCTGGTGGCCGAATCCGATCCCAAGCAGAAAGACACCCTGATCCGCCTGATCATCAATATGCTCGCCCCGGAAACCCAGCCATGACCGCTTTGCTCACCGATAACCTCCCCCTGCTGGCCGGTGCGCCCAATGGCATCAAGAAACTGCGTGAGCTGATTCTGGAACTGGCGGTGCGCGGCAAGTTGGTGCCGCAAGATCCGAATGATGAGCCGGCCAGTGAGTTGCTCAAGCGTATCCATGCCGAGAAGCAACGTTTGCTGGCTGAGGTCAAGGCCCGAAAACAGAAAGAGCTAACTGCCGATGTGCTATCAGAACCACCTTACAGTGTGCCGCTGGGTTGGGAGTGGCAGACGCTCGACTCAGTTTTATATATAACTGGCGGCGTCACACTCGGACGTAAGCTCGCAGGGCGAAAGCTGCTGACCAAGCCGTACCTTCGTGTAGCGAATGTCCAGAGGGGGAACCTTGCCCTCGATCAGATCAAGGATGTGGAAATCCCAGAGGATGAGGTCGAGAAATATCTTCTGCTAAATGGCGACCTGCTCATTACCGAAGGCGGTGATTGGGACAAGGTTGGACGGACCGCCATATGGCGTGACGAGCTACCTGAATGCCTGCATCAGAACCATGTATTCCGCGCCCGAGCAGTAACAACCGAGTGGGAGCCTCGCTGGGCGGAGAGCTATCTGAACTCAGCAACAGCCAGAGAGTATTTTGCAGGCTCGTCAAAACAGACAACGAACCTCGCGTCGATCAACATGACTCAGCTTCGAGCATGTGCCTTTCCGCTGCCCCCCCTCGCCGAACAACACCGCATCGTCGCCAAAGTCGATGAGCTGATGGCCCTGTGCGACCGCCTGGAAGCCCAGCAGACCGACGCCGAAAACGCCCAAGCCCAACTGGTACAAGCGCTGCTCGACAGCCTGACCCAAGCCAGCGATGCCACCGACTTTGCCGCCAACTGGCAGCGCCTGGCCGAACATTTCCACACCCTGTTCACCACCGAATCCAGCATCGACGCCCTCAAACAAACCCTGCTGCAACTGGCTGTGATGGGCAAACTGGTGTCGCAAGATCCAAGCGATGAGCCGGCCGGTGAGTTGCTTAAGCGCATTGCCGAGGAAAAGGCGCGGTTAGTGGCTGAGGGCAAGCTAAAGAAGCAGAAATCATTGCCCGATGTTAGCGAAGAGGAAAAACCGTATGCACTACCATCAAACTGGAAATGGATACGGTTCGACTCGACCTCAAATACCCGCCTTGGAAAGATGCTAGATAAATCTAAGAACAAAGGTGAACTGCGCCCGTATCTTCGCAACACCAATGTTCAGTGGTTTAACTTTGTAATCGACGATCTCAAAAGCATGCGATTTGAAGAGCATGAGCTTGAAGAATATCGGGTTATCCCAGGCGACTTAGTAATCTGTGAGGGAGGAGAGCCTGGACGGTGCGCTGTCTGGCTGGGCGATATTGAGGATATGTTCATTCAGAAAGCCCTGCATCGCGCTCGCCCGTGGCTGGGTATTTCGCCATTTTTTCTTCAATTTTGTCTGAAAGCGGCAGCACACTCAGGCTTTCTGAATCAATTCTTCACTGGAGCCACAATCAAACATTTCTCGGGCGAAAAACTAGCGAAGTATCCGGTACCACTTCCACCACTCCCCGAACAACACCGCATCGTCGCCAAAGTCGACCAGCTAATGGCCCTCTGCGACAGACTGAAAACCCGCCTGACCGAGGCTCGCCAACTTAACGAACAACTGGCCAGCACCCTGGTCGAGCGCGCTCTGGCCGACGATCATCAGCAAGGCCCCGCTGCCCCGGATCGCAAAGTCGCACGCACCTTGCTCGCCGCCGAAATCACTCACCAGTTGCACAGCCAACGTACCTTCGGCCAGCGCAAGCTGCAGAAGGTGGTGTACCTCGCCGAGCATGCGGCCCGCCTTGCCGCCATCCAGGGCGATTACTTGCGCGATGCAGCTGGCCCCCATGACCGCCAACTGATGAACCAGGTCGAAAGCGAGCTGCGCAACCGCCAGTGGTATGAATGCATCGACCGCGAAACTGTCGGTCATGCCTATCGCCCTCTGTCGCAAGCTGGGCAACATCGAGCGGACTATCAGGGCATCTGGTCAGCCGACGAACGCGCCACCATTGAGCAGGTCATCGAACTGATGCGAGGCTGGGATACGGATCGCTGCGAAATGACCGTGACGCTCTACGCCGCTTGGAACGACCTGATCCTCGAAGGCCGTACGGTCAGCGATGAGGCCATTCTGGCCGAGGTACTGCACAACTGGAACGACACCAAGCTGCGCTTCAGCAAAGCCAAATGGCTGGAGGTGCTGGCCGGAATGAGACAACACGAACTGCTGACACCCAGCGGCTTCGGTAGGCGCACAACTGGCGGCATGCGCACCCTGCCCGGCTTCGAGTAAGCCTGATCTGGTTCAGCGCCGCACTTATGGGCGCTCTTCGCTGCGATAGTCACCAGGCAACTTCCCCGTCCACTTTCTGAATGCACGGCGGAAGTTGGACGGGTCGCTGAAACCCAGCAGATAGGCGATTTCATACAGCGGCAAATGCGTGGTGCTCAGGTATTGCAGGGCCAGGCGCTTGCGCACCTCGTCGAGCACCTGCTGGTAGCTGGTGCCCATCTGCGCCAGGTGCCGGCGCAGGCTGCGGCCACTGGTGTGCAGGGCGCAGGCGGCACTTTCGAGGTCGGGAAAATCGCCGGGGCGCGTCAGCAGCAGACGCCGCACGCGAGTGAGCAGGCCGTCCTGCACGTCGAGGCTGGCCAGCAGTGCCTCGCACTGTTGCTCGCACATCTGCACCGTGGCCGGATTGGCCAGCGCCATCGGCCGTTGCAGGTAGTGGCGGGGCAACCGCAGCCAGTGACAGGGCTGCTCAAACTGCGCGGCCACACCGAACACCTCAGCGTAGCGCTCGCCGTAGTCTGGTGCAGGATGAGCGAAACCTACGGCCAAGCCCTGCAACTCTTCTCCCAGGAGAAAGCGCGCAATGGTGTGGATGCTGGTCAGCAGGCCCTCGGCGGTAAAGCGCGATTGCGGCCCCATGGGGAAGGACTCGACGGCGCGTAATTCCACATCCTCGCCCTGCTCCACCAGTTCCAGTTCGAAGGACAGACCGAGCACGCGGTAGTACTTCAGGGCGAACTGCAGCGCCTTGCCCAAGTTGGCGCTGGACAGCACCGCGTAACCGAGAATGCCGTGGGTGGAGACGTTCAGCCGCTGGCCCAGAACCAGGCCAAGCGCCGGTTCGCCGCAACGCTCCAATGCGGCCTGTGTCAGCAGATGAAAGTCGATAAAGGACAGTCGACCATTGGGACTGCCAAGCACTTCTGGGCGTACCCGCGCGGCGGCAAACAGCTCGCTACGCGCCAGGCCGAGTTCTTCGGCCAGCGCCAGCAATGCCTCGGCGTAGGCAACGGGAACCAGTTCGGCGGTGAAGTTGAGGGTTTGTTTCATGAGTCCGTTTTTCTGGCGACTGGCCGCAAATGACCTTACTGATTGCGAACCTTAGCTCAGCGAATCCATGCTCGCTGCCCTGCTGATGCCCCAACTTTCTGCTGGAATAACGCACTGGCCGGATATGACTGTCACCTTGGCTGTTACGAACCTGTGCCCAGCAGCGCATGACGCCCATAGTAGCTAGCAGTCAAACAGCGCAATGGAGTTCTCATGGCCAGCACTACACCGGAAGGATTGCAGATTCGTCCCAGACACATGGATTTCGATCTGCCCAACCCGCTGCCGCGCCACTGGAACGGCGGCGACGCCTTCAAGACCCATCTGTTCGATGCCATGTCGGTGTTGTTTCCCGACGGCGAGCGTTTCTTCATCGATTCGGTACGCCATTTCCGCGACCATATAGAAGACCCGGTGCTCAAGGAGCAGATCCGCGGTTTCATCGGCCAGGAAGGCCATCATAGCCGCGAACATCTGGAGTACAGTCAGCGTCTGCGCGACCTTGGCTACAACGTCGATCACATTGAAAAACGCGCCCGCGCGCGCATCCACTTTACGCAAAAGAAGTTCTCGCCGCAGCGGCAACTGGCCGCGACTGCAGCGCTGGAACACATTACCGCGATCATGGCCGATGGCCTGCTGAGAAATGACGCCTATATGGTCGACGCTCATCCGACCCTAGCTCGCCTGTGGCGTTGGCACGCGCTCGAGGAGACCGAGCACAAGGCGGTGGCCTTCGACGTCTACAACCAGGTGTGCGGCAGCCGCAAGCTGCTGCGGCGGGCAATGCTAATGGGCACTTTTTTCTTCGTGCTCGATACCACCCGTGGCCTGGCACACATGCTCAAGGTCGACGGCCTACTGTGGAACTGGCGCGTCTGGCGCGACGGCATTCGCTGGATGTGGGGCAAGGAAGGCGTGTTCCGTCCGCTGATCCGCACTTATCTGGATTTCTTCAAGGACGGCTTCCATCCCTGGGAGCACAACAACCTGGATTTGCTGTACGCCACCCGTGAGGAATTCGACGGTACCCCACTGGCTCAGGCCGGCGCCGCCTGAAGCCCAGCACCTGCCAGGCGATATGAAAAAGCCCGGAATCTGGCCGTCATGCTGTTCACTTGAGACTTACGCGATTGGCTCCCCCTCTCCCATTTATTGGGAGAGGGCAGAAAACACCGCAAAACTGCCAGCTTCCCCCTCTCCCTAACCCTCTCCCCGGAGGGGCGAGGGGACTGATCGAGTTCAACCGTTTCTTAAGTGAACAGCATTACGGAAACTGCGCGGACTTGTTTCGTGGCCCGGCTTGTCTCTGGGCCTTTCCAGGGCAAACTCAACCCAGCAGAAATTTCATTGCATCGGCGGCGCTCTGCTCGGGAATCTCTTCCATGGGAATGTGCCCGACACCGGGGTAGAGCTTGACCTGAATGCCCGGCAAATCGCGCTGCCACAACGCTACGTGCTTGGGTGAGATCCAACGATCGCGATCGCCCCACATCAGCAGAGTGGGCACCTTGATCAGCGCGACCCGCTCTGGCGTCGTGTGCAGCTCTTCCTTATTGACCTTCAGCAGCACACGGAAGATGTCCATCATGCCGCGACGATTACCTGGGCGCCGCGACAGGTCGTAGTAGCGGTCAACCACGCCTGGCTTGATTCGCCCCGGCTCACCGTACACCTCCTTGATGCCCTGGGCGATCAGGGCGCGCGGCATCCACATGGGCATGGCGACAGTAGCGCCGGGCAGCGCAGCGGCCTCGATCATCCACGGCACCTTGTGCATCGGATAGCCGGCGGGGTCGATCAGCACCAGCTTGCCAACGCGCTGCGGCTGCGTCAGTGCGAAGTTCCAGGCGATATAGCCACCGAGGGAGTTGCCGGCGACATGCGCCTTGTCCACCTGCAGGTAATCGAGCAGTTGGCCAAACACATCCATCATGCGCTCAACCGAATAGACGCCGTCGCGCGCCGGACCGGTGAGGCCGAAACCCGGAACGTCGAAGCGGATGATGCGGTAATGCGGGGCGAAGGCCTGCACCCACCCATCCCAGGTGTGCAGAGAGGCGACCACACCGTGGATCAGCACCAGCGCCGGTTTGTCACGGCTGCCTTCGTCGCGGTAATGAACATTGAAACCGTCGATCTCGACATAGCGGGACCCCTGAGCCGCGTTGCCATAACGCGATTTCAGGCGCTCCAGCGGCAAAGAACCGAAGCCCAGGCGGGCGAAGCCGGCAGCCAACGGCGGTTGCAAAAACAATCTATTGGCAGACATGCGCGATACCCCGATTCTTGCAGTAGGTATCCGTGATCAGAACATGAGTAGACGCCAAACACTGCCCAACCTAGGTTGAGCCGAGCACCGCCCTGCTGGCCCTGCAATGCCCGGATCAGCGCAGTAGACCGAGGCCCTTGGCCCGCGCCACCGCCTGAGTGCGCCGCTCGACGCCGAGTTTGCTGTTGATGTGCCGGGCGTGGGTCTTGACCGTGTGCAGGGAGATGAACAGACGCTCGCTGATCTCCTGATTGGAGCAGCCGCGCGCGATCAACTGCAGCACGGCCAACTCGCGACTGCTGAGCTTTTCCGCCAGGCTGGCCTCCTCTGCTACCTCCTCCTCGTCCGAATCCCTACTGCCCGGCAACTGGGCGAGCAGCGCGTCGCGCAGCGGACACGCCGGACGCAACTGCAGACGCTCGCGCAGCCACCGCGGCTGATGCTGCAACAGCTCGATGAAAGGAAGCAGCGCACCGCCCTGAGCGAGATCCAGGCAACTATTGAGCTGCTGCTGCGCCTCCCGCTCTCGCCCGGTCTGCTTCAGTAGCTGAGCGAGCTGCGCCTGCGCGGCCAGACCGACCAGTTGACCACCCAGGCCCTGTGCACGCTGTTGCAACGCACGCAGACGGCGCTCCGCATGCTCCAGCTCGCCCTGCAGACGCTCCAGAGCCGCCTGCTGCAGATCGATATGCAACGCCAGTTGCGGGTGAAACTCCGGCGCCAGCGCCCGCCCCTGCTCACCATAGGTTTCCGCCAACTGAGGTAGCCAGGCGGCTGCCAACTCGACCTGTCCTTGTCGCAGCCACAGCTCACACTTGATCAGCGTGATCATCGCCAGATAGTAAATCGCCGGCACATCCCACACATGCATCAGACGCTCGGCCTCACCAAGCAGCGCAAACGCCTCCGCTGTCCGTCCATCACGCCCTTCCAGGCACGCCAGCACGCAATAGCCAATCAACGCACCGACATCACGACAAGCCCTTGCTTCGGCAATTCCCGCCCGTAAGCGCTCCACGGCCTGAGGCTGCAGACGCAGGCTGAGCAGATAACCCTCATAAATCGTCAACCGTGCCCGCACCGAGTAACTACGCTGTGCAGGCAGGCGCTGCACCAGCAGTAATCCTTGGTGCACCTCCTCCTGCGCACGCAGCACCTCACCACGCGCCTGCAACACGCGGGCGCGCTCATAGTGGGCAAGCGCCTCGAGCAGAGGGTTGTCGATACGCTGCGCCAGCTCCAGAGCGTCGCGGTTCAGCCCACGCGCACGCCACAGATCGCCACGCACCATGGCCAGGTTGGACAACGCCGACAGGCACATGAAATGCGGGCCATAACGCTCCGCCGGTAATCCGGTCAAGGCCTCGCTGCATTGCTGTTCGGCACGCACGCCATCGCCACGGCCACGGGCGATGACCCCATCGAGCGCCTGCCATTGCGCCAGCAGGCTGCGCTGAGCGGCAGGCTCGGCAGCCGGCAGGAAGCGTCCGAGCTGATCAAGCAGCTCTTGTGCGGCATCCAACTGGCAGGCCAATGCCAGTGCCCAGCCATAGAGCATGATCAGTCGTGGAGTGCTGGCCAGCAGATCGTCCGGCAGATTGGTTTTCCAGCGCAGCAGCATGGCGATGTTCTGTTCCGCCAGCATCTGCTCCTCGGACAGGTTCTGCACCAGACTGGCGGCCACGTCGGCCTGCCCCGCCAGCAGCGCCTGCTCGATGGCGGCATCCAGCATGCCTTGCGCAGCGAACCAGCGGCAGGCACGCAGATGAGCACTGCCGCTCGAATGACTCAAGCCGTCGCCAGGGCGCGCATTGAGCAAGTCGGAGAACAGGTGATGATAGCGAAACCAGTGCCCCTGCTCGTCGAGCGGCACCAGAAACACCTGATTGGCCTGAAGATGGCGGATGATTGCGGCGCTGTCATGACTGTCACGAACCGCATCGCACAGCTCAGCGCAGAAGCGCTCCATGCAGGCGGTTTCATAGAGGAACTGTTGCACCTCGGCGGGCTGCCGCTCGATGACTTCCTCGAGCAGGTATTCACGAATCAGCCCTTCACCACCGTGCAGTTGAAGCGCCTCGCCAGCTTCCGCCAGTTCCTCGACAGCCAACAGCCAGAGGCGTAAGCCAGCGATCCATCCCTCACTGCGCTGCAGAATCCCGCTGACCTGCTGCTGCTCGAGGCGCGCGCCCTGACTCGCCAGCAGCGCGTCCAGTTCGGCAGCCGTCAGACGCAGATCCTGCTCGTTGAGTTCCAGCAACTGTCGCGACAGGCGCAGGCGCGCCAGATGCCAGTCAGGCCGCTGACGGCTGGTGACCAACAGCAGCACACCAGGTGGTAAATGGTTGAGGAAGAACTGCAGACAACGATCGAGCACCGGCCCCTGCGCCAGATGGTAGTCGTCGAGCACCAGCAACAGCGGTTGACCATCATCGAGTTGCTGGGTCAGCTCATCGAGCAAACCGTCAAGCCACTGCTCGAATGCGAAGGGTTGGTGGCGCTGGCGCATCTTCAGCAGCCCCAGCGCTTCCTCGCCAAGACCAGGGTAGAACTGCTGCAGCCCATGCAGGAGACGCTCGAGAAAGCGTCCCGGATCATGATCACGCTCACTCAGCCCTAGCCAGAGGCTGTGCCAGTGATCGGGTAGTCGTTCGCAGAACTCGATGGCCAGTGAGCTTTTACCAAAACCTGCCGGCGCACTGACCAGCAGCAAGCGCCCTTGCAGGCCCTCCTCAAGACGCTCACACAACCTCGGCCGCGGCACATGCCCTGCTGGCAAAGGCGGACGATAGAAACGCGCCTCCACCGGAGTAGCCGGCGTGTAGGGAAAACCTGGCGAGCGGGAGAGATCTGTCATCGGCCTATTCTTGGAAGTCTTCTATATGCATCAGCGGGCTCGATCTGAACCCAGCCTAGCGACTTGCAATGGCCATTTGAAGCGCCCGCTACAGTCCGTAACGAAAAAGCCGGCACAAGGCCGGCTTCTTCGTGTTGCTTGAGGCAGGTTTTAGCGAACGCCAGACTGACGCAGAGCGGCCGGTGTGTAATCGCTGCCAGCGGCCTTGTAGTTGAAGTCGTAGGCTTGTTTCTCCTCGTTCTTCATACCCAGCGCCAGGTAGCGACCGGACAGCAGGTCGTACAGGGTTTCCACGGTGTACCACGGCACTTGCTTGTCGTAGTAGTACTGGGCATGTGCCTCAGCTACGCGCCACAGGGTGCCACGGCCATCGTAGTGGTCGATCAGAGCGGCTTGCCAGGTGTCCTCGTCGATGTAGAAGTCACGCTTGGCATAGATATGACGCTCGCCCGACTTCAGGGTCGCGGTCACGTGCCATACGCGGTGCAGCTCGTAACGAGTCAGATCCTGGTTGATATGGCCGGCCTTGATGATGTCGGAATACTTCAGGCTCGGCGAGTCCAGCTTGTAGGCGTTGTAGGGGATGTAGATCTCCTTCTTGCCAACCAGCTGCCAGTCGTAACGATCCGGCGCACCGTTGTACATGTCGAAGTTGTCGGACGTACGCAGACCGTCAGCGGCGGTACCCGGACCGTCATAAGACACCTGCGGAGCACGACGTACACGACGCTGACCGGCGTTGTACAGCCACGCCAGACGGGGTTCCTTCACCTGGTTGAGGGTTTCGTGCACCAGCAGCACGTTACCAGCCAGACGCGACGGAGCGGTTACGCGCTGCTTGAAGTAGAACAGTACGTTGCTTTCCTTGCTCGGGTCGAAGTCAGTCAGCGCATCACGGAAGGTGAACTCGTCCTGGAAGTAGACCAGCGAGTAGGAACCGTTCGGCTGCGGAGTCGCCTGGGTCACCAGACGGCGCACGCTGCCACCGCGGTAGCGGGTGATGTGGTTCCAGATCGCTTCCAGACCATTCTGCGGGATCGGGAAGGGGTTGGCGGTCTGGAAGTTCTCCAGGCCGTTACCACCCTCCACCATCCGCGTGTTCACCGCGTTCTGCTTGGTCGCCTCGAGCACCGCAGCCGGCAGGCTGGCCGAACGGTGAGTTGGGTAGACCGGCATCTTGTAGCTTTCCGGGTAGCGCTTGAACATCGCCAGTTGGCCAGGAGTCAGCTTGTCCTTGTACTGCTCAACGTTCTGCGCGGTTATGGTGAACAGCGGCTGCTCGCTGGCGAACGGATCGGCCAGGAAGCCACGTGGATCGACCGCACCGGCGTTGGCCGGCAGACCACCGGTCCAGGCAGGAATCGAACCATCGGCATTGCCAGCCATCTCGGCACCGACCGGAGTCAGGGTGTTGCCCAGCTTCGCCGCCTCGTCAGGCGATACTGCCGCTATCACGCTGGTCGCCAGCAGAGACAGGGTCAGGACACCGCTTTGCCACAGTTTTTTTGTTGTTTTCATTTGCATCATGATTCCTCGAAATTCCTGGCCGCTTAGAAGTTCATACCGAAGCTGAGCGCGACGAAATCGCGGTCAACCGAGGTGTTGTACTTGCCACCGAAGAAGCTGGTGTACGACAGATCGGCCGTGTAGGTGTTCTGGTACTCGGCGTTGAGACCCAAACTGACCGCTTTGGCGCCCTCTGTGAACAGTCCATTGGGGCCATAACCCTCTACGTCATGAGACCAGGCGACGCTGGGGTTCAGGTTGACGCCGGCGATGGCGTTCGGGTAGTTCCAAATGGCCCGGGCGCGGTAACCCCAGGAGGTCGAGGTTACAAACCCATCATCCTCGCAGTACTTGTTTACATTCTTGGCATTTGGATTGTTACCCAAAGTGCCCACGTTCAACCCTGTACAGGCCGGGAACACACCAACCCCGGTAACGGCATAGTTTCCTTCAAGCGGCCCCGGCCCATAAATCGGATCACGGCCGTAGCGCAACTTGTCGGAACTCTCCAAACCACCGACGTGAGCAACCGCCACCTCCCCTACCAGCGTCAGGCGAGAAGCCCCCATGACCTGATCGAAGAAGTGAGTCAAGGTGGTCTGGAACTGCGTGATTTCCTTACGCTTGTATCCGTTGGCAGTTGAACCAAAGCCGGAGTCGATCAGCGACACGTTACCGACACCAGACCCGGTGTAGATACCACCAGTCAATGGCATGCTGGTAAGCGGCTTCAGACCGGCATATAGAATGTCAGTGGAGTTCAGCTGCAGAGGTGCGTTCGGGCGATAGCTAAGTTCACCGCTCCAAGCTGTACCAGTGGGCAAAGTAGTCGAGAAACTGATCCCGTAGAGACGAATGTCTTCGGGGTACTCGAGGAAGTAATTACCTGCGCCAGCAGCCAGGAGAGGAGCAAGAGCAGCACGGTTAGCTGCATCGAGCGCGACAAAGTTATCAATAGCAGTATAAGAAGCCTGGCTACCAGCCTGGGCGCTGAAGATTGGCGCTCGGCTGTGGTAATTCATCGCATAGAAACCGAACTCGGTATCCAGCGGTTCGAAGAGATAACGGAAGGCAACGCCCCACTGCCCACTATCACGAGCATCGCGATCCGCACTGCGCTTGACCAGGACACCCTCGTTATTGATATCAACACCGAATAGGCCAGCCGCGCCCAATGCAGCAGGCGTCAGAGAGGAACGAGAGCGCAGTACACGAAGATTATCGTCGCAACCATCCGCAACGATATCCGGTTGAGCGAAGAAGGTGCCGCAGTTATCGACAACAGTTTGGTCCCACTCGAGCTGGTAGAACGCCTCCATGGAGAGATTGTCGGTCAGACTCTGGGCCACATAGAACATGTTGACCGGGATCAGGCCTTCCTTGATTTCGGCGCCAGGGCGACGGAATGCGGCCACATCGATAGGGTTGACGGAGTTTATGCTATTGCCAATGAAGGTACTTTCCCCCCAGTTCACTACCTGTTTACCGAAGCGGACGGAACCAGGCTGATTGCCAATCGCATAGTTGTGGTAGATGAAGGCGTCGAGAATTTCTCCACCCGAGGACTGAGCACCGGACTTGCGGTTGCTGTCACTGATGTCCTTGAACGGACGGCTTTCATCTTTCAGCTCAAAGTCATACCAATACTTGCCACGCACGAAGACGCCAGTATCGCCGTACTTCAGCTCAAGATCGTGAACGCCCTTGAAAATCTTCGAGAAGGTCTCACCACGTTTGAAGTTGAGCTTGGAATCGTCGGAGGTCTGCGAGAGACCACGGCCGCCGTTGTTGAAGCCGATCAGGTCTTTGTCCGCACTTTGGGTCGACCAACTGGCCCCTACCGACAGCGACGAGTCGAACTGCCCTTCGATCTCACCGATATTGAAAGTGACGCCGAATGCCGGAGCGGCAAGGGTGGAAGCGAGGCTGACGGCCAGCGGCAGTTTTGCCAGGCGCCAGTAGGGTTTTGTTTTTGTTGTCATCGACGCTACTCCATGTGTTTTTTGTTATGGATGCTTGGACTATAGCCAGCGGGGGGTACTGCTTGATCCCTCGAAAGTGTGATTTGCAGCCCCCAGGCACTCTGGCTCGCAGGTTTCAGGCCCTGCCCCTAGCCAAGCATGGACGTGAAACAGCAATTAGCAAGCCAAACGCTTGTTTGACTGAGCGGTCACTTTCACCGCCCAGCCAATCCGCACCTCACAGCGTGGACAGGAACGCGCTGCCAGCCTCCTGCCACTGGGCGATTTCGACGCGAATGCGCTTCTTGTCCAGTTTGCCGACGCTGGTCTTGGGAATTTCAGTAACAAGGGCGATCTGCGTGGGAATCGCCCACTTGTTGATGTGGCCTTGCTCGACGAAAGGCTTGAGATGTTCCTTCAAGTCTTTGGCATCCAGCCCCTGCCCTTCACGCAGGACCAGCAGCGCAAACGGGCGCTCGCCCCACTGCGGATCGGGCACCCCCACCACTGCCACCTCACGCACCGCCGAGTGACGGCTGATAAGGTCCTCTAGCTCCAGCGAGGAAATCCATTCGCCGCCGGTCTTGATCACATCCTTGATTCGGTCGCGGATTTCGATGAAACCCATACCGTCGATAGTCGCCACATCACCGGTATGTAGCCAGCCATGCGCCCAAAGCTCCTCGCCCTTCTCAGGCTCACGGAAATAGCCCTGGGTCAGCCAAGGGGCGCGCAGCACGAGCTCACCCTGGGATTCGCCATCGCTCGGCAATAATTTGCCGTCAGCGTCCATGATTGCGGCCTCCACCAGCGGCACCGGAATACCGGCCTTGATCCGATAGGTGGTGCGTTCGTCCTCGCCCCCCGCACGCAGCTCTTCGTTGAGATAGGCGCAGGAGATCAGCGGACAGGTCTCGGACATGCCGTAGGCCGCCGTCAGCTGGATGCCTCGCTCCTTGGCCGCCTCGTAAAGGGAACGATTGAGCGCACTGCCGCCGATGATCATCTTCATTCCGCCGAAATCATGGCCCTGCGCGCCCGGCGCGCCCAGCAACATCTGCAGGATGGTCGGCACGCAGTGGGAGAAGTTGACCTTCTCTTCCTTGATCAGGCGGCAAAGCATGTCCGGCTCGTAGCGACCGGGATAGACCTGCTTGACCCCGAGCATGGTGGCCACATACGGCACGCCCCAGGCATGCACATGGAACATCGGCGTAATCGGCATGTAGACATCGTCATTACCCAACAGACGGATACTGTCCAGTCCGCCCATGGTGGTTGCCATGGACATGGTGTGCAGCACCAGTTGCCGGTGGGTGAAGTACACGCCCTTGGGGTTGCCGGTGGTGCCAGTGGTATAGAAGGTCGTAGCCACCGAATTCTCATCGAAATCGGCGAAATCGTAGTGCGGGCTGGCTGCGGCCAGCAGACTCTCGTACTCACCGACGAGATTCGGCAGTTCGGCGCTCTTGTCCTCGCCATCGGTCAACAGCAGGGTCTTCTCGACAGTGGTCAACTGCCCGGCAATGCCGTTGTACAGCGGCACGAACTCACTGTTGACCAGCACGAAGCGGTCCTCGGCGTGGTTCATGGTGTAGAGGATCTGATCCGGAGACAGGCGAATGTTGATGGTGTGCAGTACCGCCCCAAGCATGGGAATGGCGAACATGCACTCGAGATAGCGGTGACTGTCCCAGTCCATGACCGCCACGGTATCGCCGGCCTTGACCCCCGCCTCGCTGAGCACGTTGGCCAGCCTCGCGACACGCTCGTTGAAAGTGGCGTAGCTGTAACGCAGTTTGTCACGATAGACGATTTCGCGGGTCTTCTCGTAGCGGCTACCGGACAGCAGCAGACGCTTGATCAGCAGCGGATAGGCGTGGGCGTTGTTGGCGGGAGGGATCAGTCGAGTCTGCAGCATGAAGTCACCTTGAGGCACGCGAGGAATAGGTATGCAACGACTCTAGAGCGGCTCATGCACAGCTAAATCAGCCCAAAGAATGATTTGCCACGTGACCCTATGGCCACTTTTGGTCACAGGTTAGAATCAATCCGGCTAGTCAGTCCTAAAACAGGCTTCATCGCCCCATACTTTCGTTCGAGGTAACACCATGTCCGATATCGTCATCGTCAGCGGCGCCCGCACTCCCATGGGCGGTTTTCAAGGCTGCCTGGCCAGCGTGCCAGCTGTCGAGTTGGGCGCTGCTGCCATTCGTGAGGCAGTCAAGCGTGCCGGTATCGAGCCAGCCGACGTACAGGAAGTGATCATGGGCTGCGTACTGCCTGCTGGTCTCAAGCAAGGTCCGGCCCGTCAGGCTTCGCTCAATGCTGGCCTGCCCTCCGCCACCGGTTGCACCACCATCAACAAGCTATGCGGCTCGGGCATGAAGGCCGTGATGATGGCTTTCGACTCGCTGAAAGCCGGCAGCAACCAGGTAATGATCGCCGGTGGCATGGAAAGCATGTCTAACGCGCCCTATGTACTGGAAAAGGCCCGTACCGGCCTGCGCATGGGCCATGGCGAGATCAAGGACCACATGTTCCTCGACGGCCTGGAAGACGCGCGCACTGGCCGTCTGATGGGCTCCTTCGCTCAGGAAACGGCCGACCAGTACGGCATCACCCGCGAGGAAATGGACACCTATGCCATCGAATCGCTGCGCCGCGCCCAGGCAGCAATCAAGGACGGTTCGCTGGACGCCGAGATCGTTCCGGTCACCGTTACTTCGCGCAAGGGCGAGGTGGTGGTCAAGGATGATGAGCAGCCGCTGACGGCCAACCTGGACAAGATCCCGACACTCAAGCCCGCCTTCAAGAAAGACGGCACCATCACCGCGGCCAACGCCAGTTCGATTTCCGACGGTGCCAGCGCACTGCTAATGATGACTGCCGATGAAGCCGCCAGGCGCGGCCTCAAACCACTGGCCAAGGTGGTTGCCCATGCCACCCAGAGCCAGGACCCGAGCGAGTTCACCCTGGCGCCCATCGGCGCCATGAGCAACCTGCTGAAGAAGAGCGGCTGGAGCAAGGACGAGGTCGACCTGTTCGAGATCAACGAAGCGTTCGCCATGGTGACCATGCTGGCCATGCGTGAACACGGTCTTGACCATGCCAAGGTCAACGTCTTCGGCGGTGCCTGCGCCCAGGGCCATCCGGTCGGTTCCACCGGCTCGCGGATCATCCTCACCCTGATCAACGCCCTGCAGAAGAAAGGCGGCAAACGCGGCGTCGCCTCGCTGTGTATCGGCGGCGGCGAAGCCACCGCAGTCGCCATCGAACTGCTGTAAGCCGGCCCATCACGACAGAGCCCCGCAACTGCGGGGCTCTGTCGTTTAGCAGGCTGTTGAAAACTATCGGCTAGCGCATTTCGGTCAGCGCCAGCTTCACGCCGATCCCCACCAGCACCGTGCCCATCAGTCGGTCGAACCAGTGCCCCATGCGGGCGAAACCAGCGCGCACGCGATGCTGGCTGAACAGCCAGGCCACCAGGCAGAACCAGAACGCCGTCGCCAACGCCAGATAGAGGCCATAACCGGCCTGAACCGCGACTGGGGTATGCGGGTTGATCACAACGGTGAACAAGGAAAGGAAAAACAGCGTCGCCTTGGGATTCAAACCGTTGGTGATGAACCCCGTGACGAAGGCTCCACGACCGCTGCGCTCGCCCGCTGCCAGGTTCAGCTCTGCGCTGGCCGGGTCGGCCGGACGCGCGCGCAGCGCCTTGATGCCGATATACAGCAGATAAGCCGCCGCCAGCCATTTCAACGCGTTGAACAGGACGATGGACTGCGACACGATCAGGCCAATACCGAGCAACGAATAGGTGACATGCACCAGAATCCCGGCGCCCACACCAAAAGCGGTGAACAACCCAGCGCGTCGACCGTAACCGACACTCTCGCGCACGACGATGGCGAAATCCGGCCCCGGGCTGGCCACAGCCAGCAGATGAATCAGGGCAACGGTGAGAAATTCAGTCCAGTACATGGCGGCTCCGCATCGACGGTGAAGGTCTGGTAGGCTCGCCAATCTACTCTTGCGACCCTCCTGCGAAAAGGTACAGCTGATGAGCAACAGCCCACACGCCGTCTTCCTCGACCATGCCTCCCTCGACCTTGGCGACCTCGACATGCAACCGCTGCATCAGGCCTTCGCCGAGCTGACCCTGCACGCGCACACGCGGCCGGATCAGGTCGCCGAACGCTTGCAAGGTGCCCAGGTTGCCATCAGCAACAAGGTACCGCTGGACGCCGCCACCTTCGCCGCCTGCCCAGACTTGAAACTGGTTCTGGTAACCGCCACTGGCACCAACAACATCGACCTGAAAGCCGCCAGCGCCCATGGCGTGACCGTCTGCAACTGCCAGGGCTACGGTACTCCGTCCGTGGCACAGCACACCTTGATGTTGCTGCTGGCCCTGGCCACGCGCCTGCCCGACTACCAGCGCGATATCGCTGCCGGTCGTTGGCAACAAGCCAGTCAGTTCTGCCTGCTCGATCATCCCATCGTCGAACTCGAAGGCAAGACTCTGGGCATGCTCGGCCATGGCGAACTGGGCGGCGCCGTCGCCCGTCTGGCCGAAGCCTTCGGCATGCGCGTGCTGCTTGGCCAACTGCCGGGCAGACCCGCGCGCGCCGATCGCCTGCCGTTGCACGAACTGCTGCCACAGGTCGATGCCCTGACCCTGCACTGCCCACTCAACGAGCAGACCCGCAACATGATCGGCGCCGAGGAGCTGGCGCTGATGAAGCCGCGCGCGTTCCTGATCAACACCGCGCGCGGCGGCCTGGTCGACGAACAGGCCTTGGCCGATGCTCTGCGCCGCGGCCATCTGGGTGGCGCAGCGACCGACGTGCTGCTGCAGGAGCCACCGAAAGATGGCAACCCACTGCTGGCCGCCGATATTCCGCGCCTTATCGTCACCCCGCACAGCGCCTGGGGCAGCCAGGAAGCGCGTCAGCGCATCGTCGGCCAGGTCGTGGAAAACGCCGCCGGCTTCTTCGCCGGTGCGCCGCTGCGAGTCGTCGGGTAAGCTGCGCAGCTTTTTTAGGGGGCGACGGACCGGCGCTGCGCTTTAGCAGCGATGCCCAGGTTTCGCGAGCCGAGATAGCTCCCGCCCCTCTTACTTTTCCGCATCACAGATTTCAGGAAGCACCATGGACCCGCGAAGCGAAGTTCTCCTGCGCCAGGCCGAGCTGTTCGGTGACGAGCTGTTGCTGGCCGGCCTACCGGCTGACGACCTGCTCGGCGCCCTGCCGCAAGCGCGCGGCTGGAACTGGCACGCCGGCGATCAGGCATCGCTCACCGCACGCTTTGCCGGTCGCAGTCACTTCGACACACGCATGCCGGAAGGCGACTACCGCGGCGCCGTGCTGTTCCTGCCCAAGTCACGCGAGCTGAGCGACTACCTGCTGCAAGCGCTGGCCTCACGCCTGGCAGGCAAACCGCTGTACCTGGTTGGTGAAAAACGTGGCGGTATCGAGCGCGCAGCGAAACAGTTGGCTGCCTACGGCAAGCCACGCAAGCTCGACAGCGCGCGGCATTGCCAACTCTGGTGCGTCGAGGTGGAACAGGCGCCAGCCGTACCGGACCTGCTTGCCCTGGCACAGAGCTACCCATTGCAGTTGGCCGACGGCACGCTGGAGATCGTCACCCTGCCCGGTGTATTCGCCCATGGCCGCCTGGATCGCGGCAGCGCGTTACTGCTGGAGCATCTGGATGACCTGCCCAGCGGCCACCTGCTCGACTTCGGTTGCGGCGCGGGCGTGCTCGGCGCCGCGCTCAAAAGGCGTTACCCAGACAGCGAGCTGAGCCTGCTGGACGTCGACGCCTTCGCCCTGGAAAGCAGCCGGCTGACCCTCGCTCGCAATGGCCTGTCAGCCAACCTGATCGCCGGCACGGGCATCGAATCGGCACCCGAGGGACTCAGCGCCATCGTCAGCAATCCGCCGTTCCATCAGGGTGTGCACACCGACTACCAGGCCAGCGAGAACCTGCTGAGCCAGGCCGCACGCCACTTGGTAAAAGGTGGTGAGCTGCGTCTGGTGGCCAACAGTTTCCTCAAATATCGGCCACTGATCGAGCGTCATCTCGGGCCCTGCCGCACCCTGGCAGACGCCGATGGATTCCGCATCTACAGCGCGCGACGCTGAATTGGGGTTGCTCCCAACGCGGCGCTTGGGCACAATTGCGCCCGTCCTAGGGGAGTAGTCTCCCGCGAGCGCCCTGCTCGCCCGGTATACGTCAACACACTTGCTCCGCAGAGCATGGCGTATACGACCCAAGGCCTACATAGAGAGGCCTGCGGTTTGACAAGACCTATGACACGCACAACCTATACCCGGGGCGGGAAGGTCGTTCGTGTCATAAGCCGTGTCGACCCGCCCCCCTGTAGGAAACCTGATGCTGGAATCGCTGTTCGTCCCCACCCTGATCGTTGCCCTCGCCGAAATCGGTGACAAGACCCAGTTGCTCGCCCTGCTACTGGCCGCCCGTTTTCGCAAGCCCTGGCCGATCATCTGGGGCATAGTCGTCGCCACCCTGGCCAACCATTTCGCCGCCGGCGCCGTGGGTAACTGGGTCGCTGGTTTCTTCTCCCCCGCCACCCTCAGCTGGATTCTCGCCGCCAGTTTCGTCGCTGTGGCGGCCTGGACCCTGGTGCCGGACAAGCTCGACGACGACGAGGCCTCCGGCCTGAAGAAATACGGCCCCTTCCTCACCACGCTGATCGCCTTCTTTCTCGCCGAAATGGGCGACAAGACCCAGGTCGCTACCGTGATGCTGGCCGCGCAGTACCCGCACTTCATTCTGGTGGTGGTCGGCACTACCCTGGGCATGTTGATCGCCAACGTACCGGTGGTACTGGCGGGCAACTTCGCAGCCGAACGCCTGCCACTGACATTGATCCGGCGCCTGGCCGCCTGCGCCTTCGCCGCGCTGGCAATCTATGCCGGCTACCAGGCGCTGAAGCTGAGCGGTCTGATCTGACTAGCCACTGACGTCAACAGACTGGCATTTCGGCCAATCCCAACCCCCTCCCGCCTACTGCTAAAGTGCGCGACACGTCACAGGGTGACGGCCGTAGTCGGGAGGGTTGCATGTCATTGGATGATCGCAAGAAGGTCGTTTGCCAGCACATCGATCTGGCCTGGAACAAAGGGCGCCTGGCGCTGGCTGAGCAACTGCACAGCCGCGACTTTCTCTATAAAAGCTCGTTCGTAGGTCGGCCGCTCGACAGCGCCGGCTTCGCCCGGATAGTGCAGGACATCCGCAGCGCCATGCCGGACCTGCAGGTGGTGGTCGAGGAATGCATCGCCGAGGGCTACAAGGTGGTGACCTGGAGCACGCTGATCGGCACCATCCAGAAACCCGCGCTGGGCTACCCGCCCAGCGACAAGGTGTTGAGCATCTCGGCCATGGCGCTCTGGACGCTCACACCCGGTAACGAAATCCAGGAAATCTGCACCATGTTCGACATGGAGAGTTTTCGCGCTCAGTTGGGCCTGCAAACCCGTCCGCTTGCCGAAACCGCCCAGCTCTGAACGCAAACGGTGCGCCGCTTCTTGGCCCGAAATTAACGCCCGGCCTTGGCCTGCTCGTACAGCGGCATCACCTTGGGGATCGCCGCCTGCAGTGAGGCAATTCGGCTGCCGGAGGCGGGGTGGGTACTCATGAACTCGGGCGGCGCATTGCCGCCAGCCGCCTCCATCTTCTGCCACAAGCTGACGGCCGCGTTCGGGTTGTAGCCTGCGCGAGCTGCCAGTTCCAGTCCGATCAGATCAGCTTCGTTCTCGTTGCTGCGACTGTTGGGGTACGTCAGACCCAACTGCACCACGGTATCGGCCAGAGCCATGCTGCTTTCGCCAAGACCGAGCAAGGCACTGGCGCCCTGTTTGGCGACCTGAATACCGTAGGCCTTGGACATCGCTTCACGGCTGTGCTCACGCAGGGCATGCGCCATCTCGTGGCCCATGATCGCGGCGATTTCATCGTCAGTCAGCTTTAGTTTCTCGATGATGCCGCTGTAGAAGATGATCTTGCCGCCTGGACCGCAGTTGGCATTGAGCTCGGGACTCTTGATCAGATTGACTTCCCACTGCCAGTTGGCGGCATCCGGGCGAAAACGCGGTGCCTGGGGAATCATACGTCCAGCAATGGTCTGCAAACGTTTGGCATTGGTACTGGTCTTGTCCAGCACGCCCTTGCTTGATGCTTCGCTCAGCGTCTGCTGATAGGACTGCGCGTACATCCGGTTGACTTCGTCGGCTGACAGCATGCTGAACATGTACTGCTTGCGCTCAACACCAACCGCACCACCGCTGGTGGTGTTGACTGCCTGGCACCCTGCCAGCAGCACGGCCGTCGCCAGGCCACCCAGATATAGAACCTTGCTCATCGAGCTTTCTCCTTGAATCGGACACCCTATGCTAGGCCGCCCCCGTGGCACGAGCAACCGCGTTACTTGCGCGATAGCCGTGCGCCATCTTTGCTAAATGCAACAGCAGCCAGATGCTTCGCACCAGTCCACTAAGGTTTTGCCCTGTCACGGCCGATAGTTCGTAACAGGCCACACTGCGCTCGGGAGCTACCATGAAGTTCAAGTCGATCCAGTTTTCCGTCGCATTTCTCGCCGGAGCCATTGTGCTGGCAGTGGTCGTGGCACTGGTGCTCTACGCACTGTTCGCCAGCGACCGAACCCAGAACCTGGTGCAGCAACGCACCCAGGTTCTGCTCGAGCAGGTTATCGAGCAGCGTCTTTCCTCGCTGGCGCAGGCCCAGGTCAGCGAAATCCAGCGAGAACTGGAAGCGCCCCTGCAGATCACCGCAGACCTGGCGCGCGTCAACGCCATGCTCGGCATGACCGATGCCGGCGGCAGCCCGCTGCTCAGCATCAGCCGCGAAGAACTGGCCAACCTGGTGCATGAAACCACGGCGCAGAATCCCAAGCTGCTCGGCAGCTACCTGGGCTGGGAGCCAAACGCCTTCGACGCCAGCGACGATATGTACGCCGGCAGCAAGGAAAATGGTTACGACGGCACCGGCCGCTTCCTGACCTGGTGGTACCGCAACGCCGATGGCAGCCTCGGTGTCGACGCCATCGGCTCGACCGAGAGCGAGGAGCTGCTGCCAACCGGCGTGCGCGCCGGCGAGTACTACCTGTGCCCCAAAGAACGCAAACGCTCCTGCGTGATCGACCCCGCCCCGTACGATGTTGGCGGCAAGATGACCATGCTTGCCTCCTTCACCTCGCCAATTTTGGTCAACGGTGAGTTTCGCGGCATCGCCGGCGCCGACCTGGCGGTCAACTTCATTCAGGAACTGTTGGTCAAGGCCGACGCCCAGCTCTATGGCGGCGCTGGCGAGATTGCCCTGATCGCCAGCAATGGCCGTATCGTCGCCTCGACCCAAGCCCCGGAAAAGCTCGGTGAGCCAGCCACCGAACTGCTCGACGCCAACGAACTGGCCAATCTGAGCAGTCTGCAGCCAGGCCTGCCGAAGTACGACGTGCATATCGAGGACGATCCCGCCGACAGCCACATCGAGCTGTTTCTCAGCTTCACCATCGGCCAGACCGACACTCGCTGGGTGCTGATGTTGGTACTGCCGCTGGATACCGTGATGGCTGACCTGCGCCAACTGAAGGCTGAGCTTGTCACTCAGCGTGACGGCGACACCCTGGGCATGGCGCTGGTGGGCTTGCTGATCGCCGGCCTGGGTCTGCTGGTGATCTGGTTCGTCGGCTACGGCATCGCCCGGCCGCTGCGGCAGATGGTCGGCATGCTCGACGACATGGCCAAGGGCGACGGCGACCTGACCGTGCGCCTACAGGTCGACCGCACGGACGAGCTGGGACAGATCGCTCAAGGCTTCAATGCCTTCCTGGCCAAACTGCAGACGATGATCGCCTCCGTGGTGACCTCGGTGCAGCAGGTCAGCGACTCCTCCGAGCACACGGCCGACATCGCCATCCGCACCAACCAGGGTGTGCAGAAGCAACTGGCCGAGATCGAACTGGTGGCCACTGCGGTACACGAGATGACGGCCACCGCGCAGGACGTCGCGCGCAACGCCACTCATGCTGCTGAGGCAGCCAACCACGCCGACCGCGCAGCCAATCAGGGCAAGCAGGTGGTGCAGGAAACCTCCACCGCCATCGCCGCCCTGGCCAGTGAAATCGGCCGCGCCGTGGGCGTGGTGCAGAACCTGGCCAAGGACAGCGAGAACATCAACGCCATCCTCGTCGCCATTCGCGGTATTGCCGAGCAGACCAACCTGCTGGCGCTCAACGCAGCCATCGAGGCTGCCCGCGCCGGTGAGCAGGGCCGTGGCTTCGCCGTGGTCGCCGATGAGGTGCGCAACCTGGCGCAGAAGACCCAGCAGGCCACCGAAGAAATCCAGAACATGATCCAGCAGCTGCAGCAGGGCACCCGCGAAGTGGTCAAGGTGATGGAGCAGAGCCAGAGCAAGACCGACGACAGCGTGGAGCACGCCAACCAGGCAGCTCAATCGCTGCAGTCCATCACCCAGGCGGTATCGGTGATCAACGACATGAACACGCAGATCGCCAGCGCAGCCGAAGAACAGAGCGCCGTGGCCGAGGATATCAACCGCAACGTCACCAATATCGGCCAGGTCGCCAACGAGGTGGCCGGCGGTGCCGACGAAGCCAGCCAGGCCAGCGCCCAACTGACCAAGCTGGCCGAACAGCAACGCAGGCTGATCAACCAGTTCAAGGTGTAAGGGACTTCATCAGGTAGGGTGCGCCGCGTGTTCAGCCGGGGCGGCCCCTCGACACCCTGCGCAGGCTCAAGCCGGAGTCAGACACTCCGGCGCATCCAGCTGCGGATCGTTGACCAGCGTTGCCAGCGCGCGCTCACGCAGCGCCATCTGCGGCTTGAGCAGTAGCGCTGCCAGTTGCTCGGGAGGCGTGTCATCGCTCAGCCATATTGCCTGCTCATGCTCATCAAGAATCAGCGGCCGGCGCAGTGTCGCCGCTGCCTGCGTGATCAGCGCCACACTCAGATACTCGTGCCCGCAGACTGGATAGACCTCCCACAAGGCCGCGAAATGCATCAGCGAATCGCCACTGGTCATCCAGTAGGGTCGCTTGCGCGCGCCCCCACGCCACTCATAGAAACCATTGGCCGGCAGCAGGCAGCGGCGCTGGCGAAAGGGCTCACGAAACATCGGCTGCTCAGCCAGGGTTTCGGCGCGGGCATGAGCCGGGGTCTTGGACAGATCCTTGAGCCAGGCCGGCGTCAGCCCCCAACGCGCCGCGGCCACTTGCGGCCCTTGCTCGCCAGCACGCAACATCAGCACCTGACCGTTGGGCGCCAGGTTCCAGTGCGGCTTCTGGTCAGCGGGAAAGCCGGGCAACGCCGCAAAAGCGGGCGACCAGCGGAACAGGGCATAACGTCCACACATGAAACGACTCGACAGGCAGGGGGCGCGTCAACAGAGCAACACACCCTGAAAGGACTCTGGCTCATCGCCAGGCACAGGTTGCGCCGCATTGTACTCAGCGATCAGTGTACGCGCCCGTTCGGCGTACGGATCAGCGACGACCAAGCCGAGCAGGCCGCACGCCGGCAACTCCCCCACCGCACCGACCAGATGCTGACCAAGCAGGTGCGCCTCGACGCCTTCACTGGCCAGCATGTCCACCAGCATCTGCCCTTCCAGCAGGTTTTCCGGTTCGTAGATTCGTTGCATCAGTCGTTCTCCCCGCGAACGTCCAACTCCCACTCGGTGCCGTCCGTACGCAGCTCGAACTCGATCGGCCGGCAGCACACCGGACAGTCTTCGATGTAGGACTGATCACCACCCGACAGATCCAGCAGCGCCTCGGCCGGCTCGCCGCAATAGGGGCAATAATACAACTGGCTTTCCAGCATCGCGGCCTCCTTGTGACTTGGCGGTATGACCTCATGGGCCTAACAAAGTCTCACAATCCCTTATAGCACGGCGCCCCTGGCCAGGCCCCCACCTCAACCTCTAACAAAAATCAGACGAAAAATAGCCTGCGTGGTCAACGCCACACCCTGCCGCCGTAAGTCAAAATGCCACACAGGGCTATACAACAGCTACACACAGTGCTATCTTATGCCTACCACCTATAAGGGTGTGTTCAATCAATGGAGTGTAAAGCGATGACTTATAACTACAGCTTTGTGATTCGGCTTTTACGATCACAGTAAGGAGGAGAGAAACCAACAAACAAACTAAATAGGAAAGAAATATGAATTTAGAAAGGGAGAAGCCCGCTCCCATCAACATGCGGGTAGACGTTAGGAAAAGAAACCTAATCGACGCAGCAGTAGAGTTACTTGGTACAGATAGAACTAGTTTCATCCTAGATGCTGCGTGTAAACGTGCGGAGGATGTAATTATGGATCGACAGCTATTCTTGCTAAGTGACGATGCTTTTGCTCGATTTGAAGAGGCCCTGGAGGCCAACCCAATAAGGAGCAATAAATGTCTTCACGAACTATTAAACCGAAAACCGAGGTGGCGTTAAGCGCCCCTGAAAAACTCAATAGCACTCACGACCTAAGCTACTTTCACTGCGGAGAGCCATCAATTGATGAGTATCTGCAGCGAAAAGCTCTCCGCGCTCAAGAGCAGAAGCATGCCGCCGTTTATGTTTCCTGCCTCTCCGGTACGAATATCGTTTCAGCCTACTACACGCTAAGCAGTGGCTCCATCGCCCGAGCCAGCGTGGTTCCTAAAGCTCTTCAACGAAACTCTCCTGATACCCATCCGGTTACGATCCTTGGGCGAATGGGGGTCACGATGGAGGCTCAAGGGCAGGGCTACGCGATTGATCTGCTGCAAGACGCCGTTGCGCGAAGCATCTCCGCCTCAGAAGTAATTGCCTCATCTGCGCTGATAGTCCACCCCTTAACGGATAAGCTGGCGGCCTTTTACGCGAATAAAGGCGGTTTCAGATCTTGCCCCGACCTGTCACCGCTAACAATGATGATTCCGTTGCGCTAGCTATAACGCTCAGTTCTCTAGCGGACACCTAGCATCAAACGCCGGATATATTTTTAATTGCGGTTTCTTGAATGCAAATCCATCTGCATTTTGCAGTTCCGGTGCTCAACCGTTCCCGGCTTGTAGGGGCAAAAGTCTCTTAGCCGGGCTTCGGGCCTCCCCACAACGACAATCTCTTGCTGCGTTGGCGTTGTTTGTCTCACTTCAGTGGGTGTCTCAGCCGTATTGAAGCTGACCACGTTAGCCGCGCCCTGCGGTCTGTAGTTCTGATCATTGAACACGGTCTGTCTTTCTGACTGAGTGGGTTTGGGGTCGTATACCCCTCCCCTTTCGATGATTAGTGGTTCATCGGTCCGGAATGTCTGTGGCGGGGTGTATGTTTCGCGCCTTGCAACTGCGCCTTGTGGTCGGGCGCCTTCTTGCTGTTTGGGTTGGGGTTGTAGCAGGCCGATATCGTCTCTAAGGCCATCGCCACTGGCGATTGTTTTGGCGCTGTCGATAAAGCCACCGCCGAACAGGCTTAGCCCGCCTACGACTACGCCCGTTCCTATCGCCATGATTGCCACCATCCGCCAAGGGCTTTCTTGCTTCCTGGTCTTCAGGTACTCCGGCATATCGTCCATGTCGGCTTTCATATGCTGCTCTCCCTATCTCCTTGCAAACCATCGCCGGGCCACTGCTGCTGTTATCTGCTGCCCGCGCTGTGTCCTTCCAAGTTTCTATTCGCTTCGTCATAGCCAGGGCTGATCTGACCGCGTGCCGGATCGACCTGCCCGTGAACGATATAGAGCTCGTACTCCGGGTATGCCTTGATCAGCTCCGCGAAGTCCTCAAGCCTCGTCTTGGTTCTCGTGTCCGTGGCAACGGTCTGCCATCGCCGTCGCTCGGTGATCCCCGTCTTCTTAGCAAGCGCTGAAGGGCCGATATAACGGACAACCTCTCTTAGACGCTCTTCCATATTCTAAAAAACTCTAAAAAATGACGTATATTTCTACCTGTCGAATATTTCGTCAGGTATAGTCTCATCCAGTGACGAAATATTCGTCACATTCACTTGTTAGACATTATGAGACTTTGTGAGGTTAGCGGCTATGGCAAGCGAATCACGTATGGAAGCGAGGGCTATCCAATGAGCACACAGAACGTCTTCGTAGTGCTGCCCCCGATCTGCACCCGTGAAGAATGGGGTCGCCTGACCGGCTTGGTAGACAAAGGCCCGACCGTCGTCCTGGGCATGTGCAATCAAGGCACCCTCCCCACTGTTCAGGTTGGCCGCCATCAGCTGGTCAATGTTCACCAACTGCTGCAAGACCTGGCCTCGGGCAAAACCGAGTTCCTGGCCGGCGATTACAGCTGAGGGCTGCCGCATGAGCCGCACTGACCCGCAATTCAAGTTGCGCATGCCGCCAGCCCTCCGCGCCCAGGTAGAGCAAGCCGCCGAACAGGCGAACCGCTCCCTGAACGCCGAAATCATCACCCGCCTGCAAGCCAGCTTCGCCAAAGCAAAGCCAGAGGTGTCGGCCAATGAAAAGCCTGAGCCAGTACCTGCGCCAACCCCACGCCGACAACTGCGACTGCTCTGTGTGCTGGCTAAACCGCAACTGGATACCGCCCAAGGCGCCTACCTACCCATACACACAATGCACCGACTGCCGCCCCGCGCGATGGTCCGTGGTCAATGGTCGCAACCACGTTACGCAGGCCTACACCTGCGAGAAACACAAGCCCGGCAACCGTCCGAAAGCGTACTGGCACGTTGTGAGCGACACCGGCAAACCAACGCCCTTCGTGCCTCTGCGCGAACCGTTCGAGCTGGTGGGGTGAGCGCATGAGACAGCCAACCGCTTTGGTCGCCTGCGAGTTCTCCGGCCGCGTCCGCGATGCCCTGACCCGCGTCGGATTCTATGCCGTGAGCTGCGACCTGATGCCCTCCGAAGCCGAAGGCGAACACATCCAGGGCGACGTCCTGGACGTGCTCGACTGGGGCTGGGATTTGCTGATTGCTCACCCGCCCTGCACCGATCTGGCGACCTCCGGTGCCCGCTGGTTCCCCGAGAAGATCGCAGACGGTCGTCAGGCTCGTGCTCTGGATTTCGTCCGCACCCTGCTGGCTGCGCCGATCCACTTCAAGGCACTGGAGAACCCGAAGTCGGTTATCTCTGGCCAGATTCGCAAGCCGGACCAGATCGTTCAGCCCTGGATGTTCGGCCACGGCGAACGCAAGGAAACGCACTTCTGGCTCCAGAACCTGCCGCTGCTCCAGCCAACCGAAATCGTGGATGGTCGTGCCCCGCTGGTTCACCACATGGCACCGGGCCCGGACCGCTGGAAAAACCGTTCCCGAACCTATCAGGGCATCGCCGATGCGATTGCCGATCAGTGGGGACGCTACGTCATCAACACCCTGAGCGGTCACGCTCCGGTCCCAGTTGCACCGCGCCAGGCTGCCCTGGAGCTGAGCGGGGTGATCGCATGATCACTGAATGGATCAACTCTCTAGAGGCCGTTCTAGAAGGCTTGGCAATCCTGCTTCTACAGGTCATGTACCTCTTGTTTCTTACCGCCTGCATCGTTGGCATCGTGGCTGTGCTCTGCCTGCCACTGCTCATCCCCTACTTCAGGTATCTGGATCGCATAGAGGCCGCCAAGAAGTCGCCTCCGGCGTCCGTGACTGGCCACCCCGGTCCGCCAGACCGAACAGCTCAATCACCGCCAGTCGCGGGCGTCGGTGGTGAAACGGGATGACAAGGGCAAAGCCCTTGGTGTTTACCAACTAACAGGCTGCACAAGCGGCAACTGAAACCCCGGCAAGTCGAGAGCCACCCTCGGGCAAAAACGAAAGTTTGCCCGTGCGGGATCGCTCGGCCTGCTGAAAGGCAAAACCGCGCAATAACGCGCAACTAAGCGAGGAAACACAAATGGCACGTTCGACTATGGAAGTTGCATTTCTCGGCACTCAGATGACCCAGGTGGATGACACTAAATACGCCAAGGTCTTCTACGGCGACGAACCGGACGGCAAAACCGAGCACGGCCTGTCCATCATCGGCATGGCTATCGCTGAAGACGCCGCCGACGAAGTATTCGCAGCCGGCGCCCAGTTCGCCCCGCTGGAGCTGGTGCGCATCACCTTCGACGTGGCACGCGGCGGCCAGAACAAGGGCAAGAACCTAGCCCTGCACATCGAAGCCGTGAACCCGAAACCCCAGGGCGGCAAACCTGCTACCCCGCAAGGCACCCAACAACAGCCCAAGCCGACCGGCACCCAGCCGGACGCGGCCAAGGCCTGACGGGAGGGCGCCGCCATGCTGATCGTTGATCGCGTGCTGTGTGACTGCTGCGGGCAGCCCATGGGCCAGCTCTACAACCAGTCCGCCCCCCAGCCCGACCTGCTGCCCGATCTGAACACGGCGCCCGACCTCGTGATCTGCCCCGACTGCATCGCCATGGCTGAGGTCATTCGTGACCCCAGCTTGGCCGAGTAAGGGGGCGCCATGAATTTCATTGTGTGCGACGGCGTATGGGAGAGCGCAGGCCAAACCCCGGTTTGTG